>ERZ808270.44-NODE-44-length-85554-cov-8.789530_pt1 | contig 85554 bp, 50 predicted proteins | sample MGYA00521082_ERZ808270 | MGnify/ENA primary metagenome ERZ808270 (study PRJEB31516, sample SAMN03275594) | gut metagenome | biome: mammalia-associated habitat; material: feces | host: Papio cynocephalus | place: Kenya | collected 2012-07-27 ... | reverse complement strand
ACGAGTGCTTTTACAAACAAATAAAGTAAATTTGCACTTGCTTGTTGAATTCACGCGTCCGAAGAACGACACGAGGAAGTTCTCGTACTTGTCCACCTCAGGAGAATCCTTGAACACCTGTCCGGCAAGCTCGTTGGAAGAGGGATAGTACTGCTTCCAGGAGTTGTCATAGCGGAAGAAGAAGTGCTGGTACTCGTAGCCCGCCATGATGTCGAAGTGGTTGTTCTTGTTGAAGTCCTTATAGTACTGCGCGTAAGCGGAGAGCAGGAGGTTGCGCTTGAGGTTCATGTTGTCGGTGATGCCGCCGTAGTAGAGGTTGGTAGGATAGCTCGTCGGCTGGTTCTCCTCGATGGTACCCTTGGCGATTTCGGCGCCGAGAGTGGCATGGAGGCGGAGGTCTTCAAAGCCGTGTACCTTGTAGTCGATGTCGGCAGATCCGATGAACGAGCGCACCTTCTCCACGTTGCCGCCAAGCTCAAGCAGAGCGAGCGGGTTGGAAGGAGCGTCCTTGAAGCGCGTGAAGGGCCACTGTGCGTCGTTGTAGCCGCTGGCTGATGTCAGCCAGTTGTAGTAGCCGCCGAAGTTGCTGAGCGTCTTCTGAGCGTCGTTGCCGAGGAGCTCTTTGTCACGCTGCGACGTGAAATTGTGCGGATCCTGCGTCGGGTCGTAGCTGATGGCTGCGCCGATGGCACTCGTGTCGGCCTTCTTCGCCTTGGAGAACATGCCCTTGGCGTTGAGGTTGAGGTTGAGGTGGTTGTTGAGCAGCGACGGACTGAGATTGACGGCAGCCGTGTAGCGGTTGTAGTCGGAGTTCTTGAGGATACCCTGCTGTGAGGTGTAGCCGAGAGAAACGCGGTAAGGGAGAAGATCCTTCACGGAGCCGCTGACCGTGATGTTGTGGTCGTGGCTGACGGCTGTGCGGTAGATGAGATCCTGCCAGTCGGTGTTGGCTGTGCCGAGTGCCTTCACGGCGTCGTCGTTCTCATTGAAGAGGCTCTTGATGTAGGCGCGGTATTGGTCGCCGTCCATCATGTCGTAGGTCTTCTTCTTCTGTGAAACCGATACTGATCCAGCGTAGCTTACAGTCGGCTTCTGACCCTTATGACCCTTCTTCGTAGTGATGATGATGACACCGTTGGAGCCGCGCGAACCGTAGATGGCTGTTGCCGATGCATCCTTGAGGACGTTGAACGACTCGATGTCTTGCGGGTTGATGGTGGAGAGCACGTTTGAGCCGGTGTTGCCCACCTTGTTGTTGTCCATTGGCACACCGTCGATGACGATTAACGGGTCGTTGCTTGCTGAAAGCGACGAACCGCCACGGATACGTATCTGCGTGCCGACGCCAGGCTCACCAGAGTTCGACGTCACATTCACACCAGCCACCTTGCCGGCAATCATGTCCTGTGCGTTCACGACGAGACCCTTGTTCTTCGTGTCGGGCTTGAGGGCTGTCACCGAACCAGTGAGGTCGGATTTCTTCACGGCACCGTAGCCGATGACCACCACCTCGTTGAGCGTTGAAGAAGTGTTCTTCAATTTGATTGAAAGGTTCTGTCCGGCCTGCACCTTGACGGGTTCGTAGCCGATGTACGTAACCTCGATGGTCGACTTCTTGTCGGCGTTGATTTGGAAATTGCCGTCGATGTCTGTCACGGCGCCGATCTGGCCGCCTACGACCTTGACGGAAGCACCGATAACCGGCTCGCCGGTCTCGTCTACTACGTTACCTTTCACTACAACTTGCTGCGCGAAGGTACTTGCCGACAGTAACAAACCTGCTGAGAGCGTGGCTGTTCTGATGGCGTTTGGGAATTTAACCTGCTTCATCATGTAGCTTTTAATAAATTGTTTTTATTTTTTTAATTATTAGTTTCTCTAATTCTCGGTAATACGGCACTTTGCAATCGCCGTAATTCATTTAATTTGCGCGTATGCCGCACTGTTAGGTTTTCGTTGCAAAATTATGATTTAAATCAATTCGTTGTTCTTTTTTAACTGTATTTTCTTATACGTTATATGCGCAAACGTTTTCACGCAATGACATAAATCAGTGGGGCACATTTATGCCTTATATAAAATAATGTGAGTAACTTTGCAATAATTATAATAATAACACACCAAATCACTAATCGCCAAAAACAATGTCTGAACTACAACCCACAACGATGAAGGACATCGCCGAGCATTTCGGCGTGTCGATAGCCACCGTGTCGCGTGCCCTCAACGGCAGCATGCGGGTCAGTGAAGAGAAGCGCCGCATGATATGCGACTACGCCCGCTCGCATAATTTCTACCCCAACGACATCGCCAAGTCGCTGCGCAACATCCACCGCCAGTCGATAAAGGTGATTGGCGTCATCGTACCAGAGTTCACCCATTACTACTTCTCCACTATCCTCAACGGCATCGAGGACGCCGCCTCGCGACGCGGCTATCGCATCATCGCCACCACGTCGCGCGAGAAGCAGGAGCGCGAGGAGCAGCTGTGCCAGATGTTCGAAGCCCACCAGGTGTGTGGCGTCATTGTCTCACAGGCGAAGGATACCACCGACTACACCCACTTCCAGTCGCTCATCGACCGCGGCATTCCGCTCGTCTTCTACGACCGCATCTGCACGGGCGTCAACGCGAGCCTGGTGGTCGTCGACGACTACCAGGGGGCGTTCGCAGCCGTCTCCTATCTCATCAGCACGGGTTGCCGCCGCATCGCCTACTACGGCATGGCTGGGCGCACCGTCCTCGGTCAGAACCGCTACAACGGCTACCGCGACGCGCTCCTCAAGGCGGGCATACAGCCCGACGACTCCCTCGCCTTCATCTGCGACAACCGCGAGGAGGCGGAGCGCATCACGCCCGACGTTCTCAGAATGAGCACCCCGCCCGACGCCTTCTTCTGCGTCAACGACGACACAGCCATCGGCGTCATGTACACAGCCAAGCACATGGGCTTCCGCGTGCCCGACGACATCTCCGTCTGCGGCTTCACCAACGGTGAACGTGCCATCGCCTGCGACCCGCAGCTCACAACCGTTGAACAGCGTGGGGCGAAAGTGGGCGAAGAGGCTGCCAACATCCTCATCGACAAGGTTGAAGGACTCGTGCCGAAAGACAAGATAGAAAAACGCGTCGTCAGAACAAGACTCGTCGTGAGGGGAAGCACGGTTAATGTTTAAAGCTTAGAATATCAAATAAAAAAACCAAATAACAATGAAACCAAAACCAAACCTTAGTTTCTGGAAACTGTGGAATCTCAGTTTCGGATTTTTCGGCGTGCAGATAGCCTATGCTCTCCAAAGCGCCAACATCTCACGCATCTTCGCCACACTCGGCGCCGACCCCCACTCGCTGAGCTACTTCTGGATACTGCCCCCTCTGATGGGCATCCTCGTGCAGCCCATCATCGGCACCCTCAGCGACCGCACATGGACGCGCTTCGGACGCCGCATACCCTATCTCTTCGTCGGTGCGGCGGTAGCCGTAGCCGTGATGTGCCTTCTGCCCAACGCCGGGTCGTTCGGCATGGCTGTGGGCGCGGCGATGGTGTTCGGCCTCATCTCGCTGATGTTCCTCGACACGAGCATCAACATGGCGATGCAACCCTTCAAGATGCTCGTCGGCGACATGGTCAACGAGAAGCAGAAGTCGCTCGCCTACTCCATACAGTCTTTCCTCTGCAACTCCGGCTCCGTCGTCGGCTATCTCTTCCCCTATCTCTTCACGGCTGTCGGCATAGCCAACGAGGCGCAGAAGGGCGTCATCCCCGACAGCGTCATCTATTCCTTCTACATCGGCGCTGCCATTCTCATCCTATGCGTCATCTACACCACACTGAAAGTGAAGGAATGGCCGCCTGAGGAATACGCCGAGTACAACGAGGCGAACAGGGAAGAGGCTGAGGAACATGCGTCGTGGATGACGCTCCTGAAGAACGCCCCGTCGATGTTCTGGAAGGTGGGACTCGTGCAGTTCTTCTGCTGGGCGGCGTTCATGTACATGTGGACCTACACCAACGGCACCATCGCCGACACCGTGTGGCACACCACCGACGTGGCGTCCAAGGGCTATCAGGAAGCCGGCAACTGGGTTGGCGTGCTCTTCTGCTGGCAGGCGATTGGCTCCGTGCTATGGGCTATGGCTCTCGCAAGGATGAAGAACGAGAAGCTTGCCTACGCCATCAGCCTCCTCATCGGTGCCGCAGGCTTCGCCCTCGTGCCTTTCATCGGCGACAAGAACCTGCTCGTCGTTCCCTTCATGCTCATCGGCTGCGCATGGGCTGCCATGCTCTCCATGCCGTTTGCCTTCGTCACCAACGCTCTTGAGGGCTACGGACACAAGGGTGCCTACCTCGGACTCTTCAACGGCACTATCTGCATACCGCAAATCGTGGCTGCTGCCGGAGGCGGACTGCTTCTCTCCCTCGTAGGCTCCGTGCAGAGCAACATGATGATTGTAGCTGCCATTCTGCTTGCCCTCGGCGCGTGTGCCGTGACGACCATCAGGAAAAAGTAGAAGATAAAAAGAAATGCGTAATTGGCTGCGCTCGGCTCTGCCGCTTGCCTTAGCAAGAAAGCCATACCCCCCGTAGGGGGCAAAACAATAAGCAACGCGAGGGCGTGTCAAAAGGCAAATTTGCAACTTTACCCGTAGCGGAGGTCTCCGGCCTCCGCAGCAACCATTATACGCAACCAATTAAATATAAATACTTTAGTAATTATCGCTTGCTGCGGAGGCCGGAGACCTCCGCTACGGATAATCCCAATTTGCGAGTTTTGACACGCCCTCAAAATGCAGGGCGTAGGACTATTCCTTTATCCAACCCAGGGTGTGTCAAGACGATAATAAAAACGGGCTGCGCTCAGCGCAGCCCGTTTTTATTTTAATAGAGGGACTTGAACAAAATACATCTGTCCGTTCATTTCGTTTTATTGTTTGATCTTTATAGAACGGCTCTTTCTTTCGCGTGCAACGGCTGTGGAAGATGCGTGCAACGGCTGTGGGAGATGCGTGCAACGTCCGTGGGAGATGCGTGCAACGTCCGTGGCTAAACGACTATGACTCTAATTAGCACACCTTTCTGCGCGTCCTTGGCTCTTGATTAGAAGCCTCCGTAGATGAATGGCTGCACGTCCTCCTGCGCCACTTCCACGGCGAGCTGCACGCAGACAACGAAGACGACGAATTTCACAGCCCAGGGCAGCGTAATGAAGCGGAGCTGCAGGCGCGTGTAGGCGCGTTCCGGGATGAGATAGCTCAGCATGGCGGCAACGAGGCACACCGTCCACATCGTGCGTGCCGTGACGAAGGGCACGAGATAGTCCCAGCTGAAGTCGGACGCAATCTTCGAGTACATGTCGCCGAGCACGCTCATGCTCTTGGCGCGGAAAAACGACCACGCGAAGCAGACGTAGACGTAGGTGATGAGCCAGCTGAGGGCGTTGCCCCAAGGCGTCGGTGGAATCTGACGGCCGAGCTGCCGACTGAAAAACTTGTGGACAGCGAGTCCCAAGCCATGGAGTGCGCCCCAGATGACAAACATCCAGGAGGCGCCGTGCCACAGACCGGCGACGAGCATCGTGAGAAAATTGTTGAGATACATGCGCCACGTGCCCTTGCGGTTGCCGCCGAGCGGGATGTACACATAGTCGCGAAACCACGTGGAGAGCGAAATGTGCCAGCGCCGCCAAAATTCCGTGAGGCTCAGCGAGCGGTAGGGGAAGCGGAAATTGTCGGGCAGCCAGAAGCCGAGAATGGCAGCACAGCCGATGCTCAGGTCGCTGTAGCCGGAGAAGTCGAAGTAGATCTGCACGGGATAGCCGAGCAGTGCTGCCACATTCTCGAAGCCGGAGAAGGTCTGCGGCGCGTCGAACACCCACGTCGTGAACTGCCCGATGTAGTCGCTCAGCATGTTTTTCTTCACGAGTCCGAGCATGATGAGCCACAGGCCCGTCCACACCATGCGGCTCGACGCCTGCTGGTTGCGACGGAGGCGCGGCAGAAGATTCTTGGCGCGCGTGATGGGGCCCGCGAGGAGCAGCGGGAAGAAGGTAAGGTAGAAGCAGTATTCGAGCAGCGTGATGTCGTCCATCGTGAACTTCCGCTTGTAGACGTCCACAGCGTAGCTTATCGCCTGGAACGTGTAGAACGAGATGCCGACGGGCAAGGCTATGGAGCCTATGGAGAAGTTCGTGCGGAGCATGGCGCCTATTACGTCGTTCAGGAGGAACGTGGCGTACTTGAAATAGGCGAGCACGGCAAGGTCGACGACGACGACGGCAGAGAGGATGAGCTTGCGCTCCCTCCCCTCATGGCGCCGCATCTCCTGCGTCAGAGCGTAGTTGAAACATGCCGTGGCGGGCAGTAGCCACATGATGGCTCCGTTGAGCTGATAGGCGAAATAAAGGTTGAACGCCACGACGTAGAGCATCATCGCCGTGCGCGACCAGCTCTTGAGCAGCGTGTAGACGGCGAGAAATGCCACGAGAAGAATCTCGACATTGAGATGTGTATAGTCCATTGTTTGTTAAAGTGTCTATTGTTCGGTTGCGGGCTCGCCTTTATGCTGCGCCTCGGCAGCAGGGCGGGCGTGTTGATCGCTGTGGCTGTCGGCAGGCGACGGGGCAGCGTCGTGATGGGGCGTTGGAGCCGTGGGCACACGGTCGGCGGCGTTCTCTACGGGCTGCGTTGCCATCTGCTCGCCCTCTATGGCGGCTGGCGAGGCTTTGCCCAAGCTGTCGACGGCTGCGGCATGGCGCACGGGACGCATCGGGATTACTATCTGACGATACTTCGCCGAGCGCTTCTGCGGCTTGTCGAGGCGGAAGGGATGGGCAGCCTTGCCGCTTTTCATCCACTCCACAATCTTGTCCATCCACACTACGGCGGCTGCACGCGTCGGATGGCGTCCGTCCTGCTGGCGTGCGAGCTTCATGCCCTTCGTCATGAAGAAGCGGCGCTTGCCCATGACGCTTTGGAGCGTAGTGTTGATGCCCTTGTCCTCCATCCAGTTGGGCGGCCCTATCCACGTCGCCGGCACGTTGCCTATCTTGGCGAGGATGGCCTCGGCACGCTTGCGGCAGCCTTTCATGTCGGCGGTGTAGAGCTCGTTGCTGCCGAGACAGATGAAGACATGCGTCGGACGCACGGTGCGCATATAGTGGTTGAGCGTGTCGCTCGATGCCCACTGGCGCGTGCCGGAGCCGTTCCACGTCACGCACGTGAGCGTGTGTCCGTTCTGGTTGGCATAGTCGCTGAGACGGAGGGCGAGGAGCTGGCTCATGGAGTCACCGAAGAGCAGGAGCCGCTGCGAGGCTGTGTCGACAGGCTCGGCGGGAGCGTTGTCGTCAGCCTCGGAGTCGTCGGCGGCGGTCTCGCCGCCGACCACCTCCTCAGCGCCTATCTGCTTGAGATGTATGGCGTCAGCCACGTAGTCGGGCACTTGCGAGTAGCCGATGAACACGGCGAGGGCAAGGGCGAAGAGGGCTGTCAGTTGCAAAGTAGGTTTCACTTATTTACGTATTTACTGTTTCTTTACTCAACTCAAAGAATTTCTCTTTACTCAAAGACTTTCTTCGACGTGGCAAGCGACGGCGCGAAACGCATGGTCACGACATGCTCGCCGGTAGGCGTCTTGTACTGTGGCAGGCAGGAGTCGCCGCCGCAGGAATGGTTGCCTATGCCGCGCTGCCAGAAGTCGAAGTGGGCGAACACCTGGCTGCTTCGCGTGAGGTCGTAGGGATGCTTGCCACCGTAGAACACGTCGTAGTTGAACTGCTTGTCGTCGTAATGAGAGAGCGAGAAGGAGAGCTGTCCCTCAACGCTCATGTCGAGCTTGAGTCCGTCGGCAGAGGAGAGAATAAGGCGGCGCAGTCCCTGGCGGTCGCCCATGGTCTGCGGAGCCGACTGCTCCTCAAACATGCGGTCGACGGTCGTCGTGTACCAGCCGAGCAGCGAGCCGCGCTGGCGGTCGATGTAGTTGGAGCGCGGACCCTTGGCGTAATAGCGCACACGCTCGAAGCCGGGAGCAAACTGCATCGTCAGTCCGACGCGGCGCGTCTCCTCCGACGAGTTGCAGAACTTGACGCGCATGTCCACCGTGCCGTCGGCGTAGATGGTGTAGAGGATGTCGTGGGTGTCCTTGCCGTTGGAGACGGAGGTCTCCACGAGCACCTTGTCGCCCTGCTTCTTGGGAGCCTTCACGAGCGTCTTCGTGCCCGTGAGTGCACCCTCCTCCTTGTTGTCGTTCTCTGCCACGCCGCCCGTGGCGCCGAGAGAGATGTTGTCGTTGGCGATGCGGCGGAAGCCGTTGAAGTCGGGGCCTGCCTCCGGCACGACAAGCTCGTGACCCTTGTATTTCCATTCCTTTACGGTGCCGTCAGCGGAGAAGGCGATGGAGAAGTCGCTGCCTTCCACCGTGTTGCCCTTCACCTTCAGCTTGCCCTTGGCGCTGACGGCAGGGAGAGAGCCGTGGGGCTGCTGCACGTAGGCAGGGTCGGCGACGGAGAAGCAGTTGGCAGCAGAGTCAGCGTCGAGGCGGAACTGCTGCGCCACCATGGAGTAGCCGCGCGGTGCCCATGAAGCGCCGGCGTTTCTTACAAGGGAGAAGGAGATGAGATGTTCCTTGCCGTCATTGGCAGGCGTCGTGTAGGGAATGTCTACCACGCACGTCTCGCCCGGCTTGCAGGCAAGTCGGCGCACGTCGCCGCTCTCTATCTTTTTGCCGTCGGCGAGCACAGTCCACTTGAGTTGGTAGCCCTCGCTGAGATCGGTGAAGGCAAACTTGTTGCGGAGCGTCAGCTTGTGGCCGCGCAGTTCAAGGAAGTCGACGTCGCGATAGACGTACTTCACCTCGTCGAGCTTCGCCGTCCACTCGCGTCCCGGCGTGATGATGCCGTTGCTCATGAAGTCGCCCTGGAAGCCGTTGTCGCCGTGGTTCATCTTCGTGTAGTCGTAGCCGGAGGTGTAGTAGTGGAGCCCGTTCTCCGTGTTGACGAGCGGCTCGCCCGCCTTTATGCGGCGCGTGTCGTAGATGCCCTGGTCTACCCAGTCCCAGATGCAGCCGCCGACGATGCCGGAGCTTTTCTCAATGATGTCCCAGTACTCCTGGAGATTGCCGACGGCCTGTCCCATGGCGTGGGCATACTCGCAGATGAAATAAGGCTTGCCGTTGAGTCCGTCGCGCTGCTCCGCCACCTTGCTCACGACGGGGTACATGTCGGAGCCGAAGTCGGAGTATTTCTCGCCGTGGTTGTAGCCCTCGTAGTGTACGAAAGCATCGCGTCCGGGGAGGAGGCGCTTCACGCTGTCGTAGGTGGCTTGGAAGTTCTGTCCGCCGCCCGACTCGTTGCCGAGCGACCAGAAGACGACGCTCGGATGGTTGCGGTCGCGCAGCACCATGCGCTCCGTGCGGTCTACGTAGGCAGCCTGCCACGACGGCGTGTCGGAGAGGCTCTGATTGTTGTGGCACTCCACGTCTGCCTCGTCCATGCAGTAGAGTCCGAAGTAGTCGAACATGGCGTACATCTTAGGCTGACGCGGATAGTGGGAGGTGCGCACGGTGTTGACATTGGCACGCTTCATGAGCTCCACGTCGCGGAGCATCGTCTTCACGTCGATGGCGTGGCCGAAGCGCGGATGGATGTCCTGCGTGTTGACACCCTTGAAGAAGACGCGCTTGCCGTTGACATAGATGAGATTGCCGCGCTGCTCCACGTGGCGGAAGCCGTATTTCGTGGAGAACACCATCTCTTCCTTGCCGCCGTCGAGCTGTCGCACGATGACGGTGTAGAGTTCCGGGTGCTCCGACGACCATAGCTTCAGGTCGCGCAGTCCGTTGAAAGAGAGAGTGGTCTTCTCTTCTGCCGGCTTCGCACCGAGCTTCACGGTCTGCTGCTTCTTGGCTACGAGCTTGCCGTCGGGGTCGAGAAGCTCCACTTCGAGCGTCTTGCCCTTGGAGTCGCCCTGCGACCGCAGGGTGAGCTCCACGTTCATGCTGCCCGACCGATAGTTGTCGGCGGCATTGAGCGAGGAGGTGATGTAATGGTCGGCGACTGCCGTCGTTGGTGTGGCTACAAGATAGACATCGCGGTGGATGCCGCCCAAATGCCACATGTCCTGGCCCTCAAGGTAGGAACCATCCGACCAGCGGTAGACGCGCACCGACACGTTGTTCTCGCCCTTGCGCACAAGTCCGGTAACGTCAAACTCGGCGTCGGTGTTGGCGCCTTCGGAAAATCCGGCGTACTTGCCGTTGACCCACACGACGATGGCGCTGCACGCTCCGTCGAAGTGGAGCACGACGCGGCGGCCCGTCTCCCAGCCTTCAGGAAGGGAGAACGTGCGGCGATAGGAGCCGACGGGATTCTTGTCGAAGTTGTCGTCGAACGCCTTGATGCGCGGAGGATCATTATGGAAGGGATAGCCCACATTATTATATACGGGCACGTCGTAGCCCGCCATCTCCCAGTTGAGCGGCACGCGTAAGTCGTCCCATGAGGAAACGTCGGCATTGTCGGCATAGAAATCCTTCTCGCCGGGCTTGCCCTGCTTCCAGTCGGCTGTGTAGCGGAATTTCCAATTGCCGTTGAGCGGGAGGCAGTCGGCACGCTCGGGCGCGAGCCACGGCTTTGCGAAACACTTGTCGAGCATCATCTGCGATGTCGACGAATAGGGAATGAAGGTGGCGTGGGCAGGCAGCTTGCGGTCGGCAAACTTCGTTTCGTCCTCTACCCAGGAGTCCACCATGTCTGCCGCGTTGACTGCGGCACGCACGGCTTCCACGCGCGGCTGCTTCTTGGCAGTGCGCTGAGTCTTACGCTGTCCGTAGACGGGGCCGTTGCCGCACAATGCCGCCACAGCCGCTAACAATAGTATTCGTTTCATGTAATTTAGGTTTTTCGTTGCTTTAATGCTACAACACTGCCGGCTTGCCGCTTGGAAGCATCCGGCTTATACGCAAAAGGAGCGTATCACTAATGCGATACGCTCCTTGCATTGTTTGTGGGTGGTGATGGATTCGAACCACCGAAGGCATAGCCAGCAGATTTACAGTCTGCCCCATTTGGCCACTCTGGTAACCACCCAACGGCTTTTGTCTTAAAAGCGAGTGCAAAGTTAAGAAATATTTTTCACACTGCCGAATTTTTTCTCTGTTTTTTTTCACTGAGCATGAAAATACCATGAAAAAACGCAACTGAATGAAAGATTTGCAGCCGCCTGATGCCACGACGACCTGCGTGAGCACACAAGTCGTCGTGGCGCAGCTCTCACCGGACAAGCCTACTTGGCATTTCCTGCTTATTCGTTGTCGGCGTCGGCGTCGCCATACTCCCACGAGTCGAAGTATTCACGGCTGGTGGGCATGTGGGCAGCCCATGCGTTTTGTGTGCCTTCCGGAGTGATGGTGACTTTTTTACCATCCTCGTCCATGGAGCCTGCAAGGAACGACTGCATGTCCATAGATACAGAATTTATGCTTGGGGTGATGTATTCTCTCTTTTCCATATTATCAATGTTCGTTTTTCTTCTATTTTTTCATCAATGTTTATCTAACCACCACTTTCTTGCCGTTCTGTATGTAGATGCCGCGCTTCAGCTGCGAGAGGCTTGTACCTACACACTGGCCGTTGAGATTGTAGACGCGACTGTCGGCTACTACTGCCTCGCCGCCGTCAATCTCGCTGAGAGAGCTTACCACGCCGTCGATTTTTGCCACGAGCGACTGCGGATTGGTGCTGGAGGGCACTTCAAAGTAGGCGCGCATTCCCTTCATGACGTTGCCCGTAGTGGAAGGCTTGTAGAACTTGTCGCCGTCGCCGAGGAAGAGATTGGTGCCGTCGGTGGCGAGGGTTGTGGTGCCGTAGGTGCCTACCATATAGTAGCCGTCTGCTCCCTGGCGCGACGGTGTCGTTGACGTGATGCTGACGTCGCTGAATATGGGGTTGACCACATTATTCGACACCTTCACAAGATAGGGCACGCCTGCCTGAATGTCCTCGTCGTTGCAGGCAGCGAAGCTCATCACCGAACCGCTGACGCCGCTGTACTTGCGCAGCTCAACGTCGGAGCCGAACTTCTCCTTCACGACGGAGTTGCTGATGGAGAATGGTACGCAGAACGTGTTCCAATAGCCCGTGCCGAGCGTGCGCTCAAGAGCCACCGTAACATTGGACGGAGTGTTGGAGAGCTGAAGGGAATTGTCTGCGCCCTCCTGGAGGTAGTTGTCTACATACGAGCCAGTCGTGATTACGGAGATGTCCTTGTAGGTGGCATAGGACTCCTGGCTGGTGCCCTCCTGATTGCTGTAGTACAATGTGTGCGAGCCTGTAGCAAAGAACGAGGAAAGGTCGGACGAGTTGATTTTCTTCTCTCCGTTGACATAGATGCCGTCGCTCTTCACATCGAGTGTAACGGTCTTCTGGCTACCCGTGACAATGTTGGGGATGGGGAACTGATAGTCGTTGGCACTTCTGGAGCCCGTTACGCGGTCGAACCAGAGCACGTTGGTCACATTATTCTTGTTGGTTGAATAATAAACGTGGTAGCCTGGGTATATGCTGTAATAATCTCCTGAAGAGAATCTACTGTTGCCAATAGACAGAAGATTGTAGTTGCCTGAAGATTTGGTGCAGTCGGAAAGATCCATCTCTACATGGAATGTCTGGTTGGCAAAGTCGAGAGTGGTTTCCTTCGACCACTTTTCGCCGTTGTTGCTTGATGTCTGCGACAGAAGGACGTTCTCCTGCGCCTGCGCTGCAGGAACAACTATCTGCTGGTCCTTCACGACGGACAATTCCTTGTAGATTGCGTGTGAGCGTTGACCGCCCTCACTGTTGCTGTAATAGAGCGTCTTGGAACCAGTGGCGAAGAAGTCGCTCAGGGCAGAGCTTTCAAAAAGCTTCTCGCCGTTAAGATAGACGCCGTCGCTCTTGACATCGAGAGTAACGTCGCCGGTGATGTTGCCCTTTATTTTGTATATGCCGTCATCGCTGTTAGAGCCCAATATAAGGTCTATCCACAGGGCCTTGGAGAAGGTGCCGGCGTGATGGTGCCAGTCATCCTTGCTATTCGGCGTGTAATACACATGGAAGCCGGGAGCGATAGTATAGTAAGGGGCGGGATTGGTAGAAGACGTATTAATTTGCTGGTTACCAAAAGAGATGATGGTCTCGCCGTTACCGGTACATCCATCAACATTGAAGACAGCATGGAAATAGGAGTTGGCGAAATCGAAGTTGGAGACGCTCTTGCTCCATGCAGCACCGTTGTTCGACGTGGTGGACGTGCTGATTACCGTCTTAACGAGTCCGGCTCTTGCCGTATTTGCCCCCCCGGCAAATAAAGCGAGGGCAAATAAAAGCGCTAATTTTGAAGTAAAATGTTTTGCCATAACAATAGTGTTTAAAAAGAAAGTTTAACAGTAAATTTTTATTCTCTATATAACATTGTTTGTTCTGTCCTATATTTTGTGCGAAATTAGAATAAATTTGTAATATCTGACACAAAACGTACAAAGTTTTAACGTTTTTTAGACAAACGAGAATACGCACAAAAAAAGGTGTCCACGAACACTATCGTCGTGGACACCATATTTGCTTATGCTTGTCTTGGCAAAAGCCAAGAAGCTGAATCGTTTACTCTGCAATCTTAACAGTTGCGCGGCGGTTGTAGGAAACAGGAGAGAGATCCTTTACGCCACCCTTGCCTTCTGTTGTGATCTGATCGCGGCTTACACCCATCTTGACGAGCTCGTTGGCAACGGTCTCGGCACGACGCTCAGAGAGCTTCTGGTTGAAGGCGGCAGAACCAGTGGCGCTGTCGGCATAACCAGTAACAACGAGGTTGGTGTTGTTCTCCTTAGCATAGTCGGCGAGCGACTGTACGTTCACGAGATCCTTCTTGGAAGCAACAGAAGCCTTGCCGATGTTGAAGAATACGGACAGAGGAGTGTTGCTGTAGCTCTTAACAACGGGAGCCGGCTCGTCCTTCTTCTGGGCGAGGAGGTTCTTCAGGCGAGCGTTCTCGGCGTTGGCGTCGTTGAGCTGTGCGTTGAGGGCGTCGATCTGAGCCTGAGAGAGAGCCTTGATGGCGTCTACGTCAGGAGTCTTGTCCCATGTAGACTTGCCGAGGTTGAAGTTGAGACCAACTTCAGCATAGAACTTGTTGTCCTTGCCTTCCCAGATGCTTGAGCTGTGGACGCGCTGTGTTGTGACGCCGTCGAAGTCGTTCTCGGCGTAGTTCCATCCGAGCTCAAGATAGAGACCGAAGTGCTTCGTGATGCGGAAGTTGTTGAGCAAACCTGCGGAGAGGTTCATGCTGTAGCAACCGTAGCTGCAGTTGCGGTTGATACCTGCGCCTACGAATGGGATGAAGTTCCACACACGTGTCGGGTTGTAGCCGCAAATCATGTTGCTGAGGTTGAAGAGCACGTTCTCGTTGAGTGTCCAGTAGTGATTGGTGTTCTTCTCCTCGCTGACAACGGTACGGCCCCAAATGCCTGTGAACTTGGTGCGCAGACCAAGACCCGGAGTGAACCACTTGCCTACTCCTACTGAGAAGGCGGGAGCTCCACGGAATCCCTTGAACGGGCTGCGTGCCAAGCCGCTGCCGTGCTCCTCGTTAGAATAGAATGCGCTCCACTGGCCACCGGCCTGAATAAACCAGTTGCTCCAGAAAGAATTTGTGGCAACACTGTACTTCTGTACAGGATCAGTTGTCTCCTGAGCCATTGCGCCCATAGACAAGCCACACATTGCCAATGCAATTAATAACTTTTTCATAACCTTTTTTATTTAACAATCAATTTTTTCTTTTTCCCGTGCGAAGAGTCGTTTGCTCCTCGCCTTGTGAAGGCTCATCGATGTGCCACTCCCAACAATGTTGACAAGTGAAAGCATACGCCCCCATAATTCAGCGCAAAGTTAATAATAAAAACTAAATAAGCACACTTTTTTAAAAAAAATCTTAACTAAATGGTCTTATTTTCACCCGTTTGCGCCTTCTCACACACCGAACAGACGCTCCATCTCCGACTGCTGCAGGATGGTGAGTATCTTCTTGCCGTCGGGCGTGTAATTGAAGTTGGCACAGGCGAAGAGGTCGTTGACGATGTTCTCCATCTCGTCGTTGGAAAGCACCTGCCCGTAGGTGACGGCTGCACTGCGCGCAAGTTGCAAAGCTATGGAGTGGTTGATGTCGTCGATTGCCGACGTCGACTTGTCGCGAGCCGACGCCACGAGATCCTGCACAAGCGACACGTAGTCGAGACCGTCAAGTCCGGCTGGCACGGCAATGATGTCATAGCCGTCGCCGCTTGCCGTAAGGCTGAAGCCCAAGTCATGCATCTCCGGCATCACTGCCTCAGCCACTATCTTGTCGGCAGGGTTGAACGCCACCTTTTCCGGGAACAGTAGCTTCTGCGAGCATGGCTTGTGCTGGCTCATCTGGCGGATGTAGCCCTCATAGAGGATGCGGATATGTGCGCGATGCTGATCGACAAGCATCAGTCCGGACTTCACGGCGGTCATGATGTAGCGCCCCTTGTATTGATAATGTACGGGCGACTTCTCCTCTATCGGACTTTCCGACGCTGCCGCGCTCACCATGTCGGACGAGAGCGATGACACAGCAATCTCATCCGACGGATTGTCAAAGCCTTCTTTCGCTCCGCCTGCATCCATCCCGGCGGAGGAAAACGGAGCGGAGTCGTCGCCTGCCATCTCGGCAAAGCGGCGAGAACGGAGCACCTGCCCTTCGCCGCTGCCGTCGAAGAGCGTCGCCTGGCGTGGCTGTCTTGCAGCGCCGGTATTGGCGGCAAAGAGACTCTCCCACTCGTTGGCGGAAGACGACGTGCGGGCCTGTGGCTCATGGAACGGATTGTAGGCGGGATTGTACTGCACCTTCGGGGCGTGTGCTTCGGAAGGCCCGTCGGGAGACAAGGATGGAATGTCGGGCTGCCCCTCAGTGTCGAACTCTATCGCCGTGACGGAATTGAACATCCCGACGGCATCCTTGACGGCGGCAGCAAGAATCTGCCATATCGTCTGCTCGTTCTCAAACTTTATCTCGGTCTTCGTCGGATGGATGTTGACGTCGATGTTCTGCGGCTCCACGGTGAAATAGAGAAAATAAGGCACCTGCTCGCCTTCCGGCACAAGACGCTCGTACGCCGTCATCACGGCCTTGTTGAAATAAAGGTGCTTCATGTAGCGCCCGTTGACGAAGAAGAACTGCCTTGCCCCTTTCTTGCGCGCCGATTCTGGCTTGCCGACGAAACCGCTGATGTGGCACATAGTGGTGTCGACGTCGACGGGCAGGAGCTGCGGATTGATTTTCTTGCCGAAGACGTCGACAATGCGCTGGCGCATACCGCCCGCCTTGAGATTGTAGAGCTCGTTCTGGTTGTTGTAGAGCGTGAATGAGATTTCGGGATAGACAAGGGCGATGCGCTCGAAGGCGGTCACGATGTTGTTGAGCTCCGTAGTGTTCGACTTCAGAAACTTGCGGCGCACGGGTACGTTGTAGAAGAGATTGCTCACCGTGAAGTTGCTGCCGACAGGACATGACACGGGTTCCTGACTGACGAAGCGCGAGCCGGCTATCGTCAGGGACGTGCCAATGTCGTCGTCGGGACGGCGCGTGCGCAACTCCACCTGCGCCACTGCCGCTATGGAGGCGAGAGCCTCACCGCGAAATCCCATGGTGTGGAGATTGAAGAGATCGCCAGCCTGGCGTATCTTCGACGTGGCATGACGCTCAAACGACAGGCGGGCGTCGGTCTCCGACATGCCCTTGCCGTTGTCGATGACCTGTATGGACGTGCGCCCCGAATCGACACACACCACGTTGACCACCGTCGCCCCGGCGTCGATGGAGTTTTCAACAAGCTCCTTGATGACACTCGCCGGACGCTGTATGACCTCACCGGCGGCTATCTGGTTGGCAACGGAGTCGGGAAGAAGTTGGATAATATCATTCATGTCTATATATACCTTTTATATATACATACAATGTTAAACGGAATAAAGCACGACGAGAAGGGCAAGCAGCAGCACAAGTGCTGCCGCAAGGAGCCATCTGAAGAGCGGCTGCGACGTACTGCGGCGACGCCCACCTGCATTGGAAGAAGCATCAGCCAACGACTGCTCCGCCAACTGCTCGGGCGACACGCCACGACGCAAGCCGTCGAGAATGTCGCGACGCTCGTCGGAAAAACGAAACGTATGATGAAAGCCGCGTGGGCGGCGATTGCCGAAATACATAGTGATTTAAGATTATTTCAACGCCCTACTCCAGCGTCTGCAGCGGAGCCTCGCGCCGACGCTGCTCACGCAGTTCGGTGCCTGCCGCCTTGCCGCGCCAGTTGAAGACGTCGTTCTTGTCGAGCGGACGAATATAGTCGAACCACGCGAACTCCGGCAGCTTATACCTCTCGGGCGGTATCTGCGTGATGGGGTACATCGTGCCTATCGACTTCGATGCCCACATCTTCTGCAGCTTACGCTCTGCCGAGACATACATGCGGAGCGTGTCGGTCTCAAGATAGTTGAGTTCGGTGAGAGTAGAGTCGCGCGAGTCGGCATTGTAGTAGACCGACTTCACATTGCCCGTGGCATCGGCACGCCTCACTGCGCCATCGATGAAATAAGCATCCATGCGCTTCGACGAAACCTGATTGAAATGGTTTTGCTCGTCCACCTTCTCCACGGAGAGAGCCTGACCGATGATTTCCGCCTTGCGCACCGTTGAATCGTTCATGTAGACACGTATCTCCTCACCGAGAAGCTGGCGCCCGAGATTCCATGCGATAGGGTCGCGATACATCGTCATGCACGAGTCGGCGGAGTTGAACACCAGCGAGTCGCACACTGCCTGCACGTCGTTGCGGAAAGCACGCACATGGCGGAAGGCATGTACCTTACGGTAGACGGAGTCGGTTTTTATGTTGAACGTGTAGAGCTTCATGGAGTCGGCGTGCATGTAGAGCGTGTCCTTCTGCGAATAGTCGAGCATGAGGGCGCGCTTCGTGGCATAGCCGTAGCCGACAGTGTCGTTGTAGAACAGTCGTCCGCAGCGCAGTTCGTTCTTGTTCTTCTTGTCGACAAAGACAACATTGCCGAAGCCCTCGTTGTTGCCGTTGGAGCTGTCATGATAGAGCGAGTCGCCAGTGATGGTCTTCTCGCCGTCAACCACCGTAGAGCGTCCGAAGAGCTGCGAGCGGTTGGTGCGGCTGTTGGTGTAGGCATCAGTGGTGTGGATGACGGTGCCTTTCGTATGGATAGTGGAAGGTCCGGTAACGTGGGCGATGCGTGTGCGCGTGTCGTAGTAGAGCGAATCGGTGTTGATAATGTTGTCGGCACTGTGCATCTTCACTCCGTAGAAGAACGCCGCCTTACGCGTGGCAGTGTTGTACTCGCCCCAGTCGCTGACGAGGCGATCCTTGCCGTCCACCAACTTGCCGCCCTCAAAGAAGTAGGCATTGTCGTAGAGGCGGTCGTAGTCGAGCGAGTCGGTGTAGAGAGTCTGCGTGCGATGCTTGAGCACCACGTCGCGGCGCGCGTGCATCATCTGGTCGGCACCGATGTAGTCGGCATACTCACACGTGAGCGAGAGCGTGTCGCCCTGTTTGAAGTGCACGTGACCGAAAGCCTCAACAGAGTTGGCCTCCTGATAGAAGTAGGCGCTGTCACACCACAGCTGCGCACCGGCGTGCGTGAAGTGAACCTTGCCTTTGAGAATCTGCGCGTCAGGCACGGCACTGTAAATATCATAACGTAGTTCGTCGGCGTGAACGAGATAAACACGCTCGTCGGTCTTCTTGCGCTTCTTTGACTTTGGCGCAGCCATTGCCCACATTAGGCAAAAGCCAAAAAAGCATAGAACGGCAAGCAAAGCCGTTCTATGCCATCTATATGTAATCGGGGAATTTTTCTTTTCCATTCAAAACTCAAAATTCCTAATTAAAAAACTCAGAATGAGAAACTCAGAATTAAAGGAATCAGAACAAGAAACTCAAGATTAAAGAAATCTGAATGAGAAATTCTGGATTGAAGAAATCAGAACAAGAAACTTTGGATTGAAAGATTCAGAACGAGAAATTCGAGATTGAAGAAATCCTAACTCCTAATTCCTAACTCCTAACTCCTAATTCCTAACTCCTAATTCCTAACTCCTAACTCCTAACTCCTAATTCCTAATTCCTAATTCCTAACTCCTAACTCCTAATTCCTAACTCCTAATTCTATTTAATCCATCCCTCGTACTCGAACTTGCACGACTTACATCTGTCAGCCATTCGCACGTAGGTGGTTTTAATCTTGTTGACAACCCATTGATGCAAGAAGTCGGCACGCATCTTTTGCAGCACGACATTCTTCATCACCTGATAGTCCTCGGTTATGGTGGCGCGATGGGCAGGAGTGCGGCTCTTCAGTTTCACGATTGCCACAACCTGCTTACCCTTTTCGTTGACCATCTGGAAAGCATCGGACACGTTGCCGACCTCCATAGTCTCCACCTTACGAGCCACCTCCGTCGGCAGATCCTTCATCTGGAACTTCGAAGTGCGGCCGTCATCACCGTTATATGACATCAAGCCGTGATTGTTGCGCGTGTCCTTATCGTCAGACATCACCGTCGCAGCCTCCTCAAAGGAGAACTTTCCGTCACGAATGTCAACAGCCACGGAGTCGAGGCGTACACGCATGGAGTCGGTGGCCTCCTGCGACACTTTAGGCACACGCAAGATGTGGCGCACCTTTATCTTGTCGCCGCGCTTATCAATGAGCTGTATGATGTGGAAGCCGTACTCCGACTCCACAATCTTCGAAATCTTCTTCGGGTCGGTGAGGTTGAACGCCACAGCCGCAAAGGCAGGGTCGAGCATTCCGCGGCCCACATAATCCATCTCGCCACCCTGGCGCGAAGAGCCCGGGTCGTCAGAATAGAGGCGTGCAAGCGTGGCAAACGAAGCCTCACCCTTGTTGATGCGGTCGGTGTAGTCGCGCAGGTCGTTCTTCACGCGGTTGATCTCGTCTTGCGAGATTTTCGGTTGCTTGGTGATAATCTCCACCTCCACCTCTGTAGGCACGAACGGCACGCTGTCCTCCGGCAAGCCACGGAAATAGTTGCGCACGTCAGACGGCGTCACCGATATGTCGCTGACAAGCTTCTCGCGCATCTGCTGAATGAGCTGGTTGTTGCGGAAGTCATCATGCAGCTGCTGTCGCATCTGCGACACGGTCATCTTCTTGTACTCCTCCAGTTTCTCACGCGAGCCTGCCTGCTGTATCCAGCGGTTGATCTGCATGTCAATGTTCTGCGCAATCTCCGACTCAGTGACCTTGATGGAGTCGATCTCCGCCTGGTGGAGGAACAGTTTCTGCACTGCAATCTGCTCCGGGATGGCACAGTCGGGATCGCCATGCCACGTCACGCCTTCCATCTCACCCTGGAGCTTCATCATCTCCACGTCAGACTTCAGGATTGGCTCGTCGCCGACAACCCACATCACCTCGTCGACAATGCTATGCTCAGGTACGGGCTGGTCGGTCACGACGGGGCGGCTCTCCGAGGTATCAGGCAAGGTTACAGCCCCATTCTTCGATGCTGTAGTGTCAGCGGCAAAAAGTGAGGCGCTTGCCGAAGTGCGGCTCGCACTGACGCCCACAGCTGCAAAAGCAGCAAGGGCGAGAGCCACTAAAGATATGTTTAAACTCTTTGTCATCTATGTATATTGTGTGTGTATGTCTGTTTCTTTCTTTTTTGTGGAGTCGTGAGCATTAGTGCTTGTTAACGGTTTCAAGCACGGCGTTGTCCACATTCACGGCGTAGCGCTTGCGCAAATCGGCGATCCAGTCTTTCTCAAGCTGGTCCTGATAATCGCTCACCACGAGCTCGCGCACGTCCTCATAGCTCTGCGGAGCCTTGAGCAGTTTGCCATAGGTAGCAGTGAGCGGGAAGTCCTTCACGGCAGCCACTGTGGTGTCCTTTCCGAACTCAATCTTGTCGATGAGAGCATTGTCGCCCTCACGGAAGATACCCTTCACGACCTTGATGCGTATTGTGGAGTCGTTGAACTCCTTGCGCAAACTGTCGGCCCAAAGGTTGAACGGCACGTTCTTCACGGCGTTTTTCACGGCATCGATGTCATCCTGGGTCTTCACCCAATAGGCGATGCCCTTAAAGCGCGGAGCGTCCCAGCGATATTTCTTGCGGTTCTTCTTGAAGAACTTTTCAAGTCCTTTCTCGTCCTTTGCCGCTTTCTGCCATACATTGCGGTTGGAGATTTCGTAGAGAAGGAGTCCGTCGTGATACTCCTTGATAAGATTGGCGAGAGCAGGGTCGGCTGCAGCCATCTCTGCTGCGCGGCTGTCGACGATGTCCTCAGGATTGCAAGGAGGCACGGAGGCCTTTGCTATGGAGTCAATCTTTTGCGAGATGATGCGCTCGCGAAGTCCACGTTGCTCGATGAAGCGGCGGATGTCGGCACGCACGGTGTCGTAGGGGAAGAAGTTTTGCTTACCCTCAAGACGCACGATATGGTAGCCATAAGGTGAGAGGAACGGCTTCGATGTCTCTCCCGGCTTCATGGAGAAGATAGTGTTCTCAAATTCCTTCACCATCTGTCCGCGCTGCACCCATGAGAGATCGCCGCCGCGTACAGCCGATGCACGGTCGTCAGAGCAACGGCGCGCAAGATCGCGGAAGTCGGCACCCTTCTTCAAGGCGTTGTAGATGGAGTCGGCACGCACGAGTGCAGAGTCCTGTTGGATTTTCGTAGAGTGCTGCGGCAAGAGCACAAGGATATGCAGCGGATGTACCAAGCCGCCGTTGCCGTCAATGCGGAGACGCGTCTCGTCATAGATGCGACGTGCCTCGCGCTCCACGTCAGCGTCGTTGATGAACGACGGACGCACCTGTTGGTCGCGATACATCAGAAACTCGTCGCGGAATGCCTTTGTCGTGTCGATGCCTGCCGCCTCAGCAGCAAGCACCTTCAGCTTATAGTTGACGAAGAGGTCCACATAGTCCTTTACGTCCTTCTTGTCGACCACGGTCTCGGAGTTGTTCTTGTTGTATGAATATTCGAATTCGGAGCGCGGCACAGCATGCCCGCCAATAGTCATAATTGTGGGGTCGGATGTCTGTGCCGACACGCTGCCTGCCACGGCAAGCAGTGCCACCAACAGTGATTTAAACTTCATTTTTCGTTTACAGTAATGCTAATGTTTATAAAATAGGTTAAGCAATGGTCCGGGCTCGCCCCTTATCGGGTGCAGGTCCGAGCCATTGCTTCTTTTTACCTTTACAAATTCAAATTTCTATGTTCTAACTCCTATTTCCGACTCAGCGCTTCCCTTTACTGTGGGCGTGAGTAGTTAGGAGCCTCACTTGTAATCGTGATGTCGTGTGGATGGCTCTCAAGCACACCGGCATTGGTGATGCGAGTGAACTTGGCGTTGTGCATGGCCTCGATGGTGCCAGCACCACAGTAGCCCATACCTGAGCGCAAGCCGCCTACGAGCTGGTAGATAACTTCCTGCACGGTGCCTTTGTAAGGCACGCGTCCGGCAATACCCTCCGGAACGAGTTTCTTCACGTCCTTCGTGCCAGCCTGGAAGTAGCGGTCCTTAGAGCCGTTCTCCATGGCCTCAAGCGAACCCATGCCACGATAGCTCTTGAACTTACGTCCGTTGAAGATGATAGTGTCGCCGGGGCTCTCCTCCGTACCGGCTACAAGCGAACCGATCATCACGGAGCTTCCGCCAGCGGCGATAGCCTTCACGATGTCGCCCGAGTAGCGCAAGCCACCGTCGGCAATCAAAGGAACGCCTGTGCCCTGCAGGGCGGAATACACGTCATATACAGCCGACAGCTGCGGCACGCCTACACCGGCAACGACACGCGTCGTACAGATAGAACCCGGGCCGATACCCACCTTCACGGCGTCAGCACCGTTGTCGACGAGCATCTTTGCTGCTGCACCAGTGGCTACATTGCCCACAACGATATCTACATTCGGGAACGAGGCCTTTGCTTCGCGCAACTTCTCAATGACGTACTTAGAGTGGCCGTGAGCAGTGTCGATAACGATGGCATCGGCACCAGCTTCAACGAGAGCGTTCATACGGTCGAGCGTGTCAACCGTGACGCCAACGCCGGCGGCTACACGCAGACGTCCTTTGTCGTCCTTGCAAGCCATTGGTTTGTCCTTTGCCTTCGTGATGTCCTTGTATGTGATAAGACCAACGAGATGGTTGTCACTGTCGACAACGGGAAGTTTCTCAATCTTGTGCGACTGGAGAATCTCGGCGGCAGCGGCGAGGTCGGTCTTGATGTGCGTGGTAACAAGATTTTCTTTTGTCATCACATCGTCGATAAGTTTGTCGAGATGACGTTCAAAACGCAGGTCACGGTTGGTTACGATACCTACGAGATGGTTGTCGTCGTCCACCACGGGGATGCCTCCGATGTGGTATTCAGCCATAATGTCGAGCGCGTCCTTTACGGTCTTGCCGCGGCGTATGGTGACGGGATCATAGATCATGCCGTTCTCGGCACGCTTTACGATTGCCACCTGACGAGCCTGGTCGTCGATTGACATGTTCTTGTGGATAACACCGATGCCGCCTTCGCGTGCTATGGCAATGGCCATCGCCGACTCGGTCACGGTGTCCATGGCTGCTGTAACAAAAGGCACATTCAGGCTGATGTTACGCGAGAACTTGGTTTTCAACTCTACCGTCTTAGGCAGTACCTCTGAATAAGCTGGAATAAGCAGGACGTCGTCAAAGGTAAGACCGTCCATTACAATTTTATCAGCAACAAATGATGACATATTACTTGAAAATTTATTGCGTGCAAATTTAGTAATAAAAATCCAATCGAGTGCACGTTAAACGGATTTTTATTTTCCTTGTTAAAGGTAATTAACGCCTAATTAGCGTCTGAAAGGCGGCAGGCGGCGAAAGACCGCCTGCCTGTTCCTCCTTATTGACAGACGAACTTATACGGTTTGTTTGCGGTGTCGGTCTTCACCGACAACACGTAGACGCCCTTGGAGAGCGACGGCAGACTGACACTGACGGACTCGCCTGCACGCCTGTTGCCAAGTTTTTCGCTAAGAAGCAGATGACCGTAGAGGTCGCAAAGCGTAACGGCAGCCGCACGAGTGTCACGCGGGAAACTGACAACGGCCTGTCCTGAAGCAATAGCTACAGTGCCGTCGAACGCTACTTGCAGCGACTGACATCCTGCCTCCTCCATCTCAAGACACTTTCGCAGACCGTCCATGGCGTTGATTTTGCCATAGCCCCAATTGTTGTCTGCCTCGGCAGACGTGAAGTTGTCCTTGCGTGCGGTTGTCTCCACGATCTGATGCAGTTCTTCCGGTGTAAGCTCGGGATAAGCCTGCAGCCATGTGGCCACGATGCCTGCCACGAAAGGCGACGCCATAGAAGTGCCCTGCATGTAGCCATAGAGATTGTTGCGCCCGTACTTCTCGTTGTAGTCGGCATACATCAGTGTGCTCGACGCGTCATTGGTGGACACGGCTGAGATGATGAGACATCCTGGAGCGGCGATGTCCGGTTTTATGCGCCCGTCGGCAGTAGGACCATAGCTTGAGAAGGAGCTAATGTCTCCTATGGTCTCGTCAAGCGTAGCCTTCGTGCCACTGTTGGTAGTGTATTCGTTGCGTGTTGTGTAGGAGCCGACGGTCAGTATGCGCTTGCCCGTTCCGCCAATTTCCGCGAGTGTGGACGAGGAAGCGTCCGGGTCGGAATATCCGTCGATGCCGAGCGACTCGAGTCCGAGATAGGAGTTGTCAGCCCACACGTTGACACGCCCAGCCCCCTTTGGAGTGATGGTGAGCGCGATGGCGTAATTGGAGCGGAGGTTGGTAAGAGCGGAGGTCAGCACCACGTGGGGCTTGCCATTGAGCGGACTCGTCTCCGACGCCACCTTCCACGTGCCCGTGGCGTAGCGTCCGAACGACGCCTCAGTGACGCCGTCGGCAGGATAGACTGTCGTGGAGTTGGCGTCTTTCTTGTTGAACGTGCTGTATGCTGCAAGGTCTACGGTGAATTCCGTACCCTTCTCGCCCCATATCTCTATCGTGCCGCCGGTCTTCGAGGCTGACGGCCCGCTCTTGTACTTGACGAAGGTCTTCAGTGGGGCATCGGAAGAAGAAGAGAAGGAGTGGTCGATGTGGAATTTGTCCGTGCGGTGGTTGCCAGCCGCGCCAACGATAAGACGTCCTGCCTTCTGCATGGCGTCGGTCATCGTGTCGAACGTCGACGTGCCGTCGTGCGGACCCTCATGGTTGCCGAGACTGAGATTTACTACACATGGCTCCCCCACCTCGTCGGCATAGTCGAAAATGTACTGCACGGCATTGCAGATGTCGGCACTGCTGCATTTCGAGAGGTCGAGTGCCACGAGCACAATGTCGGCGTCGGGGGCGTTGCCCACGTAGGCGCCGTCCTTGTAGTCGTCGCTACCCGTGGCTATCGCTGCGACGTGCGTACCATGTGAGTTGGAGTCGCTATCGCCCTGTGATGCGGCAATAAGTTCGGGAGTGTTGAGTTCCACTCCATAGCCGTACTTTGCAGGAGCGGAAGCTCCGGAAAACGAGGTCGTCTCCTGCTCCCACACACGCTTGATGCGCAACGTGCCGTCAACGGGATTGCGGAAAGCGCTGTGGAGATAGTCGAAGCCTGCGTCCACAATGCCCACAACCACACCTTTTCCCGTGTAGGCATGTGGCAGCGACGTGCCCTTATGAATGGCGTCGGTGCCTGCCTCCTGACGTGCCACGTCGAGCATCTGGCTTACGCCGGAAGCGAGTTGCACGTATTCCACGCCGTCTTTGGTCGCCAAGTCGCGCAGCTCTCCCATAGAAAGCCGCACGACAGCGGTGTTGCCATACTGCGCCGTTGGCACCACGTCGAGTTGCTGCCACGATGTCGTGGAGGGATTGATGGTGACATAGGCTGAGAATCTACGCTCCGAGTGCTCCACTCCCTTTAGCTTATTGCTGCCGCCATTGTCCGACAAGGCAATGGCAGCCTTGGGCGACAAAACACCCTGTCCCCAACCTACGGCTGGGAACAGAGACATTGCCATACCTATTATATATATATAAGGTATTCTCATAATATGACTATTTCTTACCTGCGGCATTGTTATTTTACAAGCACTTTCTTCGTTGTCAGCTTGCCGTTCGACAGCAGCTTCACGATGTAGACGCCGTTGGCAAGGCGCGAGTCGACATTCACTTTTCCGCCCGCAATGCTGTATACGTCCACACGCTCGCAGTCGCCGCTGACGCTTATCCTGCCGTCAGCCACGCGCACAGCAGGCTCTGTCGCCGGCTGCTGCTCCACGCTCTCCACGTCTGTCGACGTACCAAAGCCCTTCTGCATGTGCGACTCGCCGAGCTTCGCCTCACAGCTATTGAAGATGATGTTCTTCGTATTGTCGTCCGCATCATATTCCCCGACGTATGCCACAACCGACATATTCTCAAGCACAGCCTTTATGTTGGTCTGCGAGGGATTGTACTTGCCGCTGTACATTCCGTCGTTGTCGATGTAGTCGTCAATCCAGTAGGAAGAGTGGATGCTGTCGGGAATGGTGATGGTCTTCGTCCATGTCATGGTCTTGCCATCCTCAAGTTCGCAGCTGATACCCCAGTTGTTGCCCGTCACTGTGCCTCTCGACACGCGGCTGTGCGTATAATTGGTGCCGCCATTTGCCTGATATGCCTTGATGCCGTCCTGCACGAGATAGACGTTGAAGAGTACTTTGTCGGAAGGCATATCCGTATGAGGCTTCACCTGCAGCTTGACGGTCAGCTCGCGCGTACTCTTGTCGAGCGCTGTCTCCAGATTGAGCGACACGTAGGGCTTTGCAGAAGCGGCATGACTGAGGAGAGTGATGATGTCGCCGTAGTCTACATTGACGACCGGAGCCATGCCAACAGAACTGTCGGCGTTGCGGTTCACCATCACGGCTGGTGCGAAAGTGCTGCCTGGATTGCTATAGAAGAAGCGGCTGAAATCGTCCTCTTCCATGGTGAACATATCTGGATAGTAGCCGGCATGGTGGGTAAGTTCGATGATACTGTCCTCAGACACATTTTGATAAGCCTCCAGCGCACCGTCAATAGTGACGTGACCTGAGGGACACTGCGTGCAGTCCTGGCCCGTGAAGCTCTCCACAAGCAGCGAGCGCTCCATGTCGTGCGGATAGAAGAAGAGAGAGCCCGACGAAGAGTTGTCGGAGGGGTCCACCTCCACTCCCTTGCCGTTGACGTTGGCAAGTTCCACGTTCACATCCTGATTGCCCTCGTTGTTGCTGTTCAAGCCTGAGAGCTTGAAGCTGTAGCCTTCCTTTGGCTTAATGGCAAGCCCGTCGAAGTGCTGAGTGGTGGTTTTGCCGCCCACCGTAACAATAGCATCGAAAGCGTTGATAGTGGTCGTGCCTGCATTGAGGAAGCGCGCCGAGAAGTCGTAGTCGTTGCCTGCCTTGAAATATCCGTCGAAATTGTTTCTGCCCATGATGGCGTCGGTGTAGTCGGCTGCTCCGTCAACATTAACAAAGATGTAGGCGCTACCCTTGCCCATTCCGTACGTGTCCACCCACTCACCGTCCTTATAGGCGAAGTTGCAGCCGCTGATGTCGTACGAACCGTCGGAAAGAAGCATATTGTAGGTAGAGGGTATCTCTGCCGTGTAGCCGATGTAGAGACATTCCTCATCGCCCGTGATGGTGTACGGCGTGGGGAGAGTCCATTTGGCTTTGGAGTATGCTCTCGACACTTTCAGCGTGCCCTCCACAAGCGGAGTGCCGTCGAGAGATGTGGATATGAATGTGTTCAGCTTATTGTCCGTAGTGTTCTTCGAGCCGACAGCAATCTCCACGAAGTCTATCGTCTTGCCCTTCAGAGCCTGGAGTTTCGCCTTGCTAAGGCGTATGGCCTGACCCTGCGTCGTGGAAGAACCGAGTCGGAAGATGTTGCGGTTGATTGTTTCTTTCGAGTAACCAATGGTCACTGCGTCGGCACTACCTATATTTAAAAGGAGAAGCGACGCTACTGCCAGTGTAAATTTTCTCATATATCTCTTATTGTTAAATATTAATATTCAATATTACAGATGTATTTTTATTTATTAAATATGTCAAATCGAAAGCTAAAATCTCTTTTCCGTTGCAAAATTACTTATTTTCCACGTATTTGCAATAAAGACTTTGCATTTTTATTTAAGATTTGTTCGCCTTTCAAAGGAAATGTGTACCTTTGCAAAAAAATAAGAGAGTATTTAAAGTTAAACATCAAAACGCAATTATTATGAAAAAGTGTTTACTTCGTTCATTAACATTATTGGTTTTGACCCTTGTATTTTCAGCAGCTTGGGCTGAAAACGTTGTGTATGGACTCATTCCTTCATACTCATTCGGAGCCAAAACAACATCATTCGACATCGGAGGAGTCAACGCCTCAGCGACAACTTCATTAACATCAGAATACACTTTCGAAGAAGTGAGGGAAGTCAAGTGCGGCGTGACCGTGGGCGACAAATACTACGCCTTCGTCGACTATCAGGACCCAACCACATACGATGAGGTGACGGCTCTCGTCACGCTCAACTTCACCAACGGCAACATGGTCGTTGTGAACAATTTCTCCTACGACTACGGCGAGCCTGGCTACAACGCCTCATCAATGACCTACGACAAGAACTCCGGCATTGTGTACGTCACGGAAATAGGAATCAACGCCAAGGACGAGTACGTCACTAAACTCTACGCCATGGAACCTACTGACGGAAACATGACGGAAGTGAGAAGTTGGGCAGGAGAGTACCATGCTATTGCTTCCGACAACAATGGCGGCTTCTATCTCCTCCAGAATGCCACCGACGACAACAATTACTACCCCAACCTCTACAAGGCATCGCCAACATCCGACCCCGTGCAGGTCATAAGCAACAACACTGTCTCCTCCACGAGATGGTCAAGCAACAACAGCATGGTTGCCAGCGACGACGGCAAGACGGTGTATCTCGTAGAGAACAGTAGCGTCTTTACCTTCGACCTCGACAAAAAGGCCGTGAGCCTCAAGGGCAAGCTGTCCGACAACGTTTGCGGCATCTCCTACGGCAAGTCTTCAGCCGACGGCACTGCAGCCACGAAGCCGGGCAAGCCCGCCAAGAAGGCACGTTTCCTCATCAAGACGCTCAACTACGGCAACTCCATGGGCGACATTCCGGAAACTGTAGATGCAAAGCGCGAATATTTCTACTACAACACCGACGGCAAGCTGGTTGGCAGCGCAGAGACCGGACGCGGATACGGCGATTCTGGTTATAGCGATGTCTTCACACCTACCAACATCACCAAGTACTCCTTTGACGACAATGGCAACATCACGAAAAAGGATGTCTACCAATGGGGTGTCTACGACTTCGACGATTTCGCCTGGAAGAAGACTAAGAACTATGAGACTTATGTCTACAACGACAACAACCAGCTTACTTCCGACTCCACATCCTACGACTTCAACGTCTACACATACAATCCCGACGGCACTCTCGCCAAGAAGGAGAACTGGACGAGATACAACAAGAAGAACGCAATGCAGACCCTCACCTACAGCAACTACGATGAGAACGGCAATGCGCTCCACATCTCTTCCACCGGAGCCTACGACTCCTACAACTACGAGGCAGAACTGATGTACGACGAGGATGGCAACAAGGTAGAGGAATACACCTACACTGTGGTTGAAGACCCAAATATGCCAGGTGAGACTATCAACAAGCCGAAAAGCCTCGAGCAATGGACTTACAAAGACGGTATCCTCTCACTCGACGAGAAGTTCTCATTCGACGACAACGGCGAGCAGGTTCCAACCGGCAAGACCGTCTACACCCCCGTTGACGGCAACATCAACGACATCGCCGTAGCCGACTCCACCTACAGCAACGGCACATGGTACAGAGGCAACTTCCCCAAGCGCTGCATCTACGGCGACTTCACCGACATGGCGGAGATGACAAAGATGGAGGCAATGGCAGAGCCCGACCCCGATGTTCCCAACACTGTTGACATCGAATTCTCCGTACCGGAGCTTGCCATCTCACAGACATGCAGCGTCATCATCTACCGCGACTGCTTGCCTATCGACACAGTAAGCCTGCTCGACGCCTTCAACGATGATACCCAAACTTGCATCTACAAGGACAAGAACGTGAAGAACGGCACTTACACCTACTTCCTCCAGCCTATCTTCACCGCCAACAGCGAGTTTGAGCCGTTCGACGAGTCGGGCATTGAAGGCCCGTCTGAGACTCAATGGACTGGCTACTACTCTACCAACCCGATGGTTGTGAACGTTTATACCGAACTGCCGAAGGCTACCGACCTCACACTCGTAGGCGGCAGGGCTGAGACTACTGGCTCTCTCATCAGCAAGCGTACTACCTACTATGCCGACCTCTCATGGAAGAACCCTGAGGACATGGACAAGTACGGCTTCATAAAGAACAGTATCTACTTCACTGGCGCCGGTGTTGCCGAACTCGACACCACAAATGTAGATGCACACAATGCGGAAGTGATGCTCTACGACGAGGACGCAAGTGCCTACATCGTCACGAGCTACAAGCTCGGCAAGGCCATCTCCGACACCATCGACATTAAGCTTAATGACGTGAAGAATCTCGCCACTGGCGTAGAGGCTGTCACAGTCAATGGAGTCGTTGGAGCAACGTTCAGCAACAACGTCTTGACGCTCAGCGAGCCTGCCAACGTATCAGTGTTCGCCGCCAACGGACAGAAAGTGTATGCCAAGGACAACACTGACAACGTGGCTCTCGGCAACCTGCCCGCTGCCACATATATTATATGTGTGGAGAAGAACGGCAAGGTGAGCGGCTACAAGTACAGAGTAGAATAAAGTAGAATAGAAAACAACAAGCGCAGGACTTCCGCAAGAGTGTGGGAGTCCTGTCTACATCTAAACAGAAAGAATACAACAACCGAAAAACAAGAATATGAGAAAGAAAGTTATTCTCGCATCATTGCTTATGAGTGGCGCGGCTTGGGCACAGACCGCCGTTCCCCCATTCGTAATGTCATCCCCCAACGAGTACCGCATCATCGCAGCCTCGCCAAACGGCAAGTGGGCATGTGGAGTCTACGCCGACTACGGCGACGAACGCTACGGCTTCCTCTGGAACCTTGAGAGCGGCGAAATCGAGTTGCTCAATCCGTCGTCGCCTTCTTTGGCATACGGCGTCTCTAACGACGGCGTCGTTGTCGGAGAGTTCTCCGACAACACCTACCGTTCCAACGGCGCTTCCGTGACGCTTGCAGGCTATTGGGCCAACCACAAGTGGAACCGCCTTGAGATGCCTACCTCCACCGTGTCGCAGTCGGGAGCCAGCAGCATCACCCCCGACGGCCACTACATCACGGGACACGTCGAGGAGAACGGCCAGTACATCGGCTACGTGTGGAAGGACGGCAAGATCAACCGCGTTCTTGAAGCCAAGAACGGCGTCTCTATGCCTTACGCCATCTCGCCCGACGGACAGTACGTAGGCGGATGGATTATGGACCAGAACCGCCAGGCTTGCTACTGGGGTAGCGACGGCAAGTACACCACCATCACCGACTACGAGTCACCGTTCAGCTCGGTACGCAAGTTCTCGCCCGACGGCAAGAGCCTACTCTACTTCGGCGGATGGGAGCAGCAGGGCGACCAATACGGAGCAAGAGCCGTCTACGACCTCGCCTCCGGCACTCACAAAGTGGTGGTACCCGACACCGAGGAGAACTTCGACTTCTTTGATATCAGCAACAAGGGCACCATCATGTGCGAACTGGGCGAGCTGGGCTACATCTATCAGGACGGCAAGTGCTCCTACGCCTACAAATACCTGAAGGATAAGGGCATCGACCTCTCCACCCACCACATCTTCGTCGACCCAAACAACACCACCGACAGCGACGGCAACACGCTCTATCAGATTTCGCGTGCCTCCACAGTGTCCGCCGACGACAACGTGATGGGATTCCAGTACTACAACGACGACAAGGACGCAAACGGCCAGTACTCCATCTCCATGCAGTCAATGGTAGTGAAGTTCAACCAAGCCACGTCGGGCCTCTGCCCAGTTAGCGTGAAGGCGTCGCAGCTGTCAGGTCAAAACTCTGTGCTCGTTGCATGGAAGCCTAACGTAATGGCGCAAGGCATTACGGGCTACAATGTCTTCCGCGACGGCAACAAGGTGAACTCCGCCGTCGTAACCGACGAATCGTTCGTCGACTCTAACGTCAGCAACGGCAGCCACACCTACACCGTCAGCGCCGTATACGGCTCAACAGAGAGCGAGAAGAGCGCCGAGGTGACAACAACGGTGGCAGCCCAAAAGCTCTCCACTCCGGAGGGTATCTTCACGCAGCAGCACGGCTACAACTCCGCCTACGTTGAATGGACTAAGCCAGCCACCAACTTCAGCTCGCTGACTTACTACAACTCGGAGGACGCCGACATCGAGACATTCGGTCTCGGCACGACAGACGCCAGCTACGAGACGGCAATACGCTTCGACAAGACGCAGGTGGCTGCCTACAAGGGACAGAAAATCACGTCCGTTGGCTTCTACCCTATGGAGAAGCAGGGCGGATGGAAGATAAATCTCTACACCTACGACAACGCAGGCAAACTCAAGCTGCTCTATTCACAGCCCGTCACGCAGGAGCTTAACTACGGCTCCCACAACGTCGTGAAGCTGAATACTCCGCAGGATCTCCCCGACGGCGATCTCATCATCGCCACCGAGGTGGCTGTCACACAGGCTTCCATGAGCATCAACGCCCTCGACTACGGTAGAGCTGTTGAAGGCTACTCCGACCTGCTCCGCGACACGTCCGACCCCGACTTCTCTTCTGCCGGACAGCTCTTCCAGGCTGAGAACTACCTCTACGAGGCTACGTGGATCATCGACGCTACTATCTCTCCCGTCGGCGCCGACCTCAGCAAGGACGACATCAAGAACTACAATGTCTACACAGACAACAAGCTCTCCGGCACCACCAACGATCTCTCCTACATCGTCAGCGGACTTTCCGAGGGTACTCACACCATCGGCGTGAGCGCAGTGTACAACAACGGCAGCGAGTCGGAGCAGAGCCAGAAGCAGCTCTCCGTCACGCCTGACGAATCACAGCTCAGCGGCGTCAACAGCGTCAACGTGAACGCCACAAGCGAGACTGCCGTCAAAGCCACATGGAAGGCACCTGAGGTGCGCGACAACGTGGAACTGGAATACTGCTCGGGCGCTCCTTCTACCAGCGCAGTCGTAGCTCCTGCCGAAAACAACTACGGTATCAAGGCTGGAGCCATCTATCCGCAGAAGACATTCCGCGGCCGCAACGGCTACGTTATACGCGCCGCCCGCTTCTATCCGCTCTCTGACGCCACGTTCACCATCGACATCTACAAGGACGGTGAGCTCGTGAGCGAGACTGAGGTGAACGACTACACGCTCAACAAATGGAACGAGGTGGAGCTCACCACTCCTGTCACCGTCGACTCGAAGTCGCAATACCAGCTTGTTGTCGACTGCTACGACGTGACACCGAAGAGTCCTGCCCTCGCCATCGACTGCAACAACCCGGTGTCTGGATACTCCGACATCTACTCTCTCGACGGCGAATCATGGAATCCGCTTTCTTCCAACGGCACCTACGCCAACTGGATGATTGGCATCTGCCTTGCATCGCCTACTGGCGTCAGCATGCCTATCGATGGTTACGACGTGAAGGTTGACGGTGTGAAGAAGAACACGCAGATGCTGACCACTACTTCGTTCGACTACGACTTCGGCACTTCTGACGCCAAGGAGCACACCATCAGCGTCGACGCCTACTACACCGTACAGCCCTCGAAGGCTGTCAGCGGCAACGCCACGCGCTTCTATCTCGGCACAACGGGCATCAGCGACAACACCATCGCACGCATCGAGGTGCGCCAGGGCAACAACGAGATTACCGTCAATGGCGACGGCGTAACGTCTGTTGACCTCGTATCGGCAGCCGGTGCTACTGTAGCCTCAGCCAAGGGCAACACCGTTTCGCTCGACGGCGTAAGCGCAGGTGTCTATGTCGTGAAGGCTGTTGTCAACGGCGAGACTGTCACACGCAAGATTCAGATTGAGAAATAAGGCTGCTTAGGGACATAAAGCCCTAATGCACATAAAATCGGTAAGCCCCGAAATCCGAGCCGCAAGGCATGGATTTCGGGGCTTACTCTTTCATACACTAACTGGGAGAGGGGGCGCCATCACCCCCGACATACATAATTGGGAGACCTCCGCCACGGATAAAAGGGCAATTTTGTATTTTGTCCCCCGCATTGGTTATTGTTTTATATGTCGGGGGCGAGGGCGCCCCCTCTCCCAGTTATAGCTGCTTGAGTATGTCGGGGGCGAGGGCGCCCCCTCTCCCAGTTATAGCTACTTGAGTATGTCGGGGGCGAGGGCGCCCCCTCTCCCAGTTATAGCTACTTGAGTATATCGGGGGCGAGGGCGCCCCCTCTCCCAGTTATAGCTACTTGAGTATATCGGGGGCGAGGGCGCCCCCTCTCCCAGTTATCCGTGGCGGAGGCCGGAGACCTCCGCCACGGGCTGAAAGCCCAATAAGCCCATAGCCCAAGGCATCGCCCTGGGAATAAAGGTCATATCAAACAACGCGCCCTGCAAGGGCAAAAGCATTAATTGGTTTAAGCTTTTGCCCTTGCAGGGCGCGTTGCGTCATTACCGTATACCCCAATATGAAGAGTAGGCTGCGCTTACAGCCCGCATAAACGTTTATTGCAGTTGAGGAGGATTAGTTGGCCTGCTCCGAGAGGAACTTTATCCTCACAAGCCTAATCTCGTTCTCCTCATAGTCACCACCAAGCTCTTCCACGGCAGCTTCTATACTGTCCGTGTCCGACTCGCGGAAGTACTCGTAGATGTCATCTATCTGGTCGTCGTCCATAACATCCTCAAGGAAGTAGTCGATGTTGAGTTTCGTGCCGCTATAGACGATAGAGTCAAGGTCGCCAAGCAGTTCGTCGAAGTCAAGATTGAGCGCGGAAGCGATGTCGTCGAGCGGCATACGCCGGTCGATGTATTGTATTATCTTTACCTTTTTCATGGAGTCCTTTGCTACAGTGCGCACGAAGAGCTCCTCAGGCCGCTCTATCTCGTTCTCCTTGCAGTAGCGGCTGATAAGTTCGCAGAAAGGCTTGCCATATCTGTTGGCCTTTCCCACGCCAACCCCCTGAATGTTGCGCAGGTCTTCAACGGAGACGGGATACATCGTCGCCATCTGCTCAAGCGACACGTCCTGGAAGATGACGTAGGCAGGGAGGTTCTGCTTGTGTGCCACGCGCTTGCGCAGGTCGACGAGCATTGAATAGAGTGTAGGGTCGAGGGCAGAGACCGTTGTCTCCGTCTCATCGTCGGCGGCTTCGCTGAAGTCAGTGTCCTCAACGTATGTGAAGTCAACGGGATTCTTAAGGTAGCGTCTGCCTGCCGCCGTCACCTTCAGCAATCCGTAGCTCTCGATGTCCTTGTGGATATAGCCAGCTATCATACCCTGGCGTATCACGGGGTTCCACATCTTTGCCGGCATGTCCTCGCCGGCTCCGAAGTCCTCAAGCTTGTCATGATGGTGGGAGACGATGTCGTCAGTGGCGCGTCCCTTCACGAAGTCTATGATGTAGTCTTGCCTGAACGCCTCCTTGACGGCGATGATGGAGCGCAGTACGATGAGCAGAGCCTCCTTGCCGTCGCGCTTCACCTTCGGGTGCTTGCAGTTGTCGCAGTTGCCACAGTTGTCGTGGGGATATTCCTCTCCGAAATAGTGGAGGAGCACCTTGCGGCGGCACACCGACGACTCAGCGTAGGCTGCCGTCTCCTGCAGGAGCTGGCGTCCGATGTCCTGCTCAGCCACGGGTTTTCCTTCCATGAACTTCTCCAGTTTCTGCAAGTCCTTGTAGGCGTAGAACGCCAGGCAGATACCCTCTCCGCCGTCGCGTCCGGCGCGACCCGTCTCCTGATAGTAGCCCTCAAGGCTCTTCGGAATGTCGTAATGGATTACGAATCGCACGTCGGGCTTGTCGATGCCCATGCCGAAAGCAATGGTGGCGACGATGACGTCGATGCGCTCCATGAGGAAGTCGTCCTGCGTCTGCGAGCGCGTGGCAGAGTCGAGTCCGGCGTGATAGGGCGCCGCCTTTATCTCGTTGGCCTTGAGCACGGCAGCGAGTTCCTCCACCTTCTTGCGCGAGATGCAGTAGATGATGCCGCTCTTTCCGGGATGCTGTTTGATGAACTTTATGATTTGTCGGTCGATGTCCTTCGTCTTCTGGCGTACCTCGTAGTAGAGGTTGGGACGGTTGAAGGAGCTTTTAAACTCCCGCGCATCGGTGATGCCGAGGCTTTTCTTTATGTCCATGCGCACCTTGTCGGTGGCGGTAGCGGTGAGAGCTATGACCGGGGCGTTGCCTATCTTGTTGATGGTCGGGCGTATGTTGCGGTATTCCGGACGGAAGTCGTGTCCCCATTCGGAGATGCAATGAGCCTCATCAACGGCATAGAAAGAGATTGGGAACGACTGGAAGAACGCGAGATTCTCCTCCTTGTTGAGCGACTCCGGCGCCACGTAGAGCAGTTTGGTGCGTCCGCTGTGCACGTCGTTGTACACCTGCTGCACGGCAGCCTTGTTGAGCGATGAGTTGAGATAGTGGGCAAGTCCGTTTTCCTCCGTGAGCGAATTGACGACATCCACCTGGTTCTTCATCAGCGCTATGAGCGGCGACACGACAATTGCCGTGCCGTCCATAATGAGTGACGGCAACTGATAGCACAAGCTCTTTCCTCCTCCTGTCGGCATGAGCACAAAGGTGTCGTTGCCGTCAAGAAGATTGCGTATGATGGCTTCCTGCTCGCCCTTGAAAGAGTCGAAGCCGAAGTAGTGTTTGAGTTTTTCGTTGAGGTTAATTGTCCCAGTCATAGTAATAAGATTTTTCTTGGATATACAGAAGTTAATGGAAGTTAGCCCGCTACGCTCGCGTCCGCCATCTTCGTGCCTGTCGTATGCAGGCTAACTACCAATAAGTTCCATCAACTCCAATATACTTTTATTTCAGGTTTGCCTTCTCAAGCTGTTTCTTGGCGTAGTCGAGAGTAACGGTGAAGGTGTCGATTTTCTCCGAAGGAGCCTCGAACATGGCGTCCATAACAATCGACTCCACAATGGAGCGCAGTCCGCGCGCACCGAGTTTGTACTCTACGGCCTTGTCGACGATGAAGTCGTAGGTCTCTGGGGTGAACTCAAGCTTTATGCCGTCCATCTCGAACAGTTTGCAGTATTGCTTGATGATAGAGTTCTTCGGCTCGACAAGAATGCGCCTAAGGGCGTCGCGGTCGAGCGGGTTGAGATAGGTGAGCACCGGAAGGCGACCGATGATTTCAGGAATGAGGCCAAACGACTTGAGGTCTTGCGGAAGGATATACTTCATGAGGTTGCCCTTGTCGAGATGGCGCACGTTCTGCACGGAGTTGAATCCTACGACGTGCGTGTTCAGTCGCTGTGCAATCTTGCGCTCGATGCCGTCGAAGGCTCCGCCACAGATGAAGAGGATGTTGCGCGTGTCGACATGGATGTAGTCCTGGTCGGGGTGCTTGCGTCCTCCCTTTGGCGGCACGTTGACCATCGTGCCCTCAAGGAGCTTGAGCAAGCCTTGCTGCACGCCCTCGCCGCTCACGTCGCGCGTGATGCTCGGATTGTCGGCCTTGCGTGCAATCTTGTCGATCTCGTCGATGAAGACGATGCCGCGCTCGGCGGCAGCCACGTCGTAGTCGGCCACTTGGAGCAGTCGCGAGAGGATGCTCTCCACGTCCTCGCCCACGTAGCCAGCCTCGGTGAAGACGGTGGCGTCGACGATGGTGAACGGCACTTTCAGCAGTTTGGCAATTGTGCGTGCGAGGAGGGTCTTGCCGGTTCCGGTGGAGCCCACCATGATGATGTTGCTCTTCTCAATCTCCACGCCGTCGTCGTCCTTGCCGTCGGAGTGCTGCTGGAGACGCTTGTAGTGGTTGTAGACGGCTACAGAGAGGTATTTCTTGGCGTCGTCCTGCCCGATGATGTACTCGTCGAGGTATTTCTTTATCTCAGTAGGCTTTGGCACGTCGGTGAGTGAGAGGGCAAACTTGTCGTCGTTCTTGCGCGTCCCTTCGGGTCCGAAGCCTGCCTCAAGCACGATCTGATAAGCCTGCTGTGCGCACTGGTCGCAGATGAAGCCGTTGAGACCGGTGATGAGGAAGTTGACGTCTTTCTCGCTTCTTCCACAGAAGCTGCATACTTTCTTTGGCATTTTATTCTCTTGGAATTTTATTTCTTTCTGATCATTACTTGGTCGATCATTCCGTACTCCTTTGCCTCCTCTGCTGTCATCCAGTAGTTGCGGTCGGAGTCTGCCCACACCTTGTCGAACGGCGTGTGCGAGTGTTCGGAGATGATGGTGTAGAGTTCCTTCTTGAACTTCTGTATCTCGCGTGCCTCAATCTCGATGTCTGACGCCTGGCCCTGCACGCCACCGAGAGGCTGGTGTATCATGACGCGGCTATGCTTGAGAGCGGAGCGCTTGCCTTCCTGTCCTGCCACGAGCAACACGGCAGCCATAGACGCCGCCATGCCCGTACACATCGTCGCCACGTCGGAGGTGATAAACTGCATGGTGTCGTATATGCCAAGACCTGCTGTCACGCTTCCGCCGGGAGAGTTGATGTAGATGGAGATGTCCTTGCCCGGGTCTACGGAGTCGAGGTAGAGGAGCTGTGCGGAGAGGGTGTTGGCGGTGTAGTCGTTGATCTCGGTGCCGAGGAAGATGATGCGGTCCATCATGAGGCGCGAGAAGACGTCCATCTGCGTGACGTTGAGCTGGCGTTCCTCAAGGATGTAGGGGTTGAGGTACTGCGCCTGTGCCTTTATAACGTCGTCGAGCACCATTCCACTGACGCCTCGGCTTGTTGCAAATTTTCTGAAGTCGTTCATATTTTTGTTCTAAATGTATTTATTTCTGTTCGGAAAAAGTGTATCTATTTACAAAGATACAAAAAAAGTGGAAAACTGTCGTTATCTGCAGGCATTTTTCTGCAAGAAAAAGCCGCCTGCAAGTGATTTTCTTATTCACCTGCAGGCGGCCTGTACTATTTATAAAACTCTGAAAACGAGAGTGTGTGCCAAAAGGAAGTCTTGACACGCCTTCGTTTTTTTACTTCTCCTTCATCATCTCGTTGAACTCGTCGAGTGTCACCTCCTTGTTGTTGAGCGTAACAGCTGCCTTGAGGGCGGCGGCGAGTTTCACGTCAATGGCACGCTCTACGAAGTTGTCGACAGCCTCGCGCTTCTTGAGAAGCTCGCCAGCGTAGTTGTCAATGTACTCCTCGGGCACGCTTGTCATGCCGTACTGAGCGAACTGCATACGGGCCATCTCCTTGGCAGCCTCGCGGATGTCGTTGTCGTCAACCTTGATGTTCTGTGCCTTCACGAGCTGCTCCTTGATGAGGTGCCACTCGAGCTGCTTGATGCTCTCTGCGTAGTTCTTCTCCACGAAGTCCTCACCCTTGTCCTTGTTGTTGAGGAGCATAACGCGCTTGAGAAGAGCGTCAGGCCATGTGAGCTCGCCCACCTTCTTCTCGCAGTATGCACGCACGTCGAGCATGAACTTATAGTCGGAGTTGGTCTCGAGCTGCGGCTTGAGGCTCTCCACGATCTTGTTGCGGAATTCCTCCTCGCTCTTCACCTCGTCCTTGCCGAACACCTGGTCGAAAAGCTCCTGACCCAGCTCAGCCTTCTTGAAGCGCTGAATCTCGGTAATCTGATAGCTGAAGTTCGACTCGAGGGTCTTGGCCTGCTCGCGGTCGATCTTGAGGAGAGAAGAAATCTCTGCCTCGCCCTCCGGATAAGCCTTGCGGGGATTGAAGGTGATGATGTCGCCGAGCTTGGCACCCTTGAAGAGGTCCTTCTGCTCGTCCACCTTGATATAAGAAGGCATAAGCACAGCACCCTCAACGGTGATGCCGCCTTCCTTAGTGTTGCCCTCTGCATCGAGCTCGCGGAGGTCGCCCTTGAGGAGGTCGTTCTGCTCCGGATCATACTCCTCTGCCTTCTCGTACTTGCCTGCACGGCCCTGGTACATCTCGATCTGCTCGTTTACGAGCTTGTCGTCAGCCTTGATTGTGTAGTAGTCAATCTTGTTGCGGCCGTTGAGCTCGATGTTGATCTCCGGAGCGACAGCGATGTCGAACACGAAGGTGTAAGGAGCCGGCTTCTCGATGTCGGCAGGTGTCTCCTGCTTCTCTGAAGGGAGGGGCTCTCCGAGCATCTGGATGTTGTTGTCCTTAATGTATTTGTAGAGCTGCTCGCCAACGAACTTGTTTACAGCGTCGTAGCGTACAGAAGCGCCAAACTGACGCTTGATCATACCCATAGGAGCCTGACCAGGACGGAAGCCCGGGATGTTAGCTCTTTTACGATAGTCCTTGAGAGTCTTCTCGACAGAGTCCTTGAAATCTGCTTCTTCGACTGTGATAGTCAACAGACCATTCACTTTGTCGGGATTTTCAAATGAAATGTTCATTTCTTCGTTGTTTGTATTTATTGTTTTTACTTATTATATTCTGTTTCTGAGATGCCTTACCGTGCGTTTTTGTGCTCGGCACGATTAGGGCTACTCCACGGAAGTGCAAAATTACACATTAATAATGTAAAATCAGAATATATAAGCTAAAAATTTGTTTTTTTAACGAGAGCAGCCCCTTCAGTATGGCGTTTGCATAACAAAACCTGTAAAGTAGCCCTACTTACATTCCAACTTTTACGACACTACCGTTGGTCTTCACTATATATACTCCTTTAGAAGGCAAGTCTACTGTTAACGAGTTAGCTGTAGATGTAGTACGAAGGTAAAGTTTACCCGTTGCATCGTATATAGCGACATGGTCGCCAGGCTCCACTCCGTTGATGGTAAGCAAAGAGCCATTCAATGAAACGGTAGACTGTAGGTGCGTCAATCCTGTTACCGACGAGACACTGCCATCGAGCGCAATAAGTGTGCGACGGTTAACCGTTATGTCCGAACCGGTGCCGACAACAGTAGCCTCGGGAATACACAGAGAAAAGCCACCATTTACCACGCAGCCACTGAAATCAGCCGATACAGTCCATATCTTACCATTGTCGGAAAGCGTAGCCTCAGTCTCTTTCTGCACAACTCCGTCGCTATCCACGAGTTGGAGACGAGCGCCAGGAGCAAGTTGCACTGGAGTGGAATAATCCACTGTGACAACGCCAAGCTCGGTCAGATTTGCCCTACCCTCAACGCTACACGCGGAATATTCTATAGGAGCAAACGTGCGCCCGCATGACTTTTCGATGTTATACTGTGCCTCGGCATTGACAATGTCGTCACGTTCAACTGAATGGACACTGCCTTCAGGAAGGACAACGGTATACTTTATGCCATCTTCAAAATTCAAATCATGATCCAAACCACATGTCGCACGACCTATGTCAAAATCGCTAAAACAGTCATTTCCATCTACTGGATATTCAAGAACTGGGATACCCTCACGGCAAATCAAAATTTTAGAATCATCAAAACTTTTAACATTCAAGTCGAAATAAAACTGCAAGCGTTTGTAATCGCCATTGAATCCACCATGAAAACGGGTATAGTAAAAATATTTTTCCACATCAAATACAACAATTGTCTCATCAAATGTTTTAGAAGGATCTGACAAACTGTAAACAGAAGATGCTGGGAAAACGGCTTTATAATTTTTGCCTATGGGAAACTTGAATGATTCTTTAAACATCATTAGCACTCTATTCGTTGTACTATTTTCATTTTTCAATTCTGTCTCGGCCAGCACCTCACCATCTTTGGTTATATACCCCTTGACTTTTTCACGTACTGCCAATTCTTCGTTAAAATACAGACTTACTAACCATACCAGTCCATGTACTGTCAGTTTATTTTGGAAATCGGATGTACTCCAGTCATTACCACTTATTAGATACCGGTATGGCTTTAACGTTTCATTTGACTCTGCAAATACAGAGATATTAAAAAACACAATAAAAAACAATATTACAGATTTTTTTTGTATATTTCTCATAATGATTTATTTTTGTTTGTATTCAATTGCTTTCATTACAGCTGCATATGCATTGACCAAGCCATAGCATCCCATAACCCGAAATATTTTTTATTCCAACAGGCATTGTTGGGAGCCTAGTAGCTGTTTTTGCTAAAATTTCTATAACTTGACTTGCCTTAAGGTTTGGGTTACGTTCAAGCATCAAGGCTACAATACCTGATACATGCGGAGTAGCCCTACTTACATTCCAACTTTTACGACACTACCGTTGGTCTTCACTATATATACTCCTTTAGAAGGCAAGTCTACTGTTAACGAGTTAGCTGTAGATGTAGTACGAAGGTAAAGTTTACCCGTTGCATCGTATATAGCGACATGGTCGCCAGGCTCCACTCCGTTGATGGTAAGCAAAGAGCCATTCAATGAAACGGTAGACTGTAGGTGCGTCAATCCTGTTACCGACGAGACACTGCCATCGAGCGCAATAAGTGTGCGACGGTTAACCGTTATGTCCGAACCGGTGCCGACAACAGTAGCCTCGGGAATACACAGAGAAAAGCCACCATTTACCACGCAGCCACTGAAATCAGCCGATACAGTCCATATCTTACCATTGTCGGAAAGCGTAGCCTCAGTCTCTTTCTGCACAACTCCGTCGCTATCCACGAGTTGGAGACGAGCGCCAGGAGCAAGTTGCACTGGAGTGGAATAATCCACTGTGACAACGCCAAGCTCGGTCAGATTTGCCCTACCCTCAACGCTGCACGCGGAATATTCTATAGGAGCAAACGTGCGCCCGCAAGTACCTACCAACTTATGACGAGCCTCATAATTGACGATATCGTCACGATCAAGCGAGTGAACGCTACCCTTAGGTAGAATGAACGTGTATCTTATGTTGTCCTCAAAATTTAGAGTTTGGGGAAATGTACAAGTTGCAGCCCCTATATCAAAATCTTGATAAGTAAAAATCAAAGGGTATTCCATAATTGGTTTGTCTTCACGGCAAAGAACAATTTTACCCGTATCACAATTAATAGTGTTGATTGCAAATCCGAATTGGTAAGAACCGGCTTGACTTAAAGTCTGCTCAGGAGTATTTCTTGCATAGAAATCATCCACATTAAAGTCAATAACAAGTTCGCCAGACTTCAGATCCGGATTATCCACACTGCATAAGGCTCCTTCAGGAACTACAAGTTTATACGATTTTCCTTTGGGAAGTATCAAATCATCAAACAAGAAGCATGCGTCATTCGAAACTTTGATTTTAGAAATCTCGGCTTTTGCTATAACATCATCACCACACATAAGACTACAATAGACAGGCTTAGACTCCTCCTGTACATTTTCATAAAAACGAAAGACAACTGTGGTAACTAAGCCATAAACATTAGTAGAGGTGTTGTCAAAATTGCGCGCGTATGTATTTGGTCCGCCTATAATTGTATAAAACACTTTTAGTGTTTCTTTATCTTCAGCAAACAAATTGTTTACAGAACACAATAAAAAAACAAAAACTATAATTGATTTAAAATTTTTCTTCATAGTAATCAAAATATTATTGTTGCTTATACTTAATTGTTTCTAATACAGCTCCATAGGCATTAACCAAGCCATAACCATAATGGTCACCCCAAACGCCATATTCGTCTTTTCTTCCAACAGGCATAGTAGGAAGTCGGATGGCCGTATTAGCAGAAATATGATTCTGCTTCTAATACACGGACAACAAAAGAGCGAGAATTTGTTGTACTCTTTGATCTATGAGCAAGACTATCCGTCCACAATTCCTCTAATACTCTACTTTTTATTGCATCAGATGGTTGCAAGCTGACAACTGGTAATGAAATTAAAAGTAGACCGACAAACTGAAGGCTACGTTTTCATAGTTATATGGTGTCAGAGAGTTGATTGTTATAGTATCTATTAGGTTTCGCTTTGCAAATATATTGTTTTTTTATACAACGAACAAATAATTAGAGGCTTTTTATTAATACTCAAGTTTCTCTAAGTTTGCAGAGGATTGCGACTTCGTCGCAATCCTCTGCAAACTTAGAGAAACTTGAGTTAAATAATGGGGCGGTAATAATAAAATAAAACTAAAATTAATTTGAGCAGCTACTTTTTATTGTCATAATGACAGGCTTTTGACGATGCTTCCGTCCATGCTGCGCACTCGCAACGTGCCGTTATCGTAGGTGGCGAAGGTGGGCTCGTTGCCGCCCTTTGGGAAGGTTATGGAACCGAGGTTGCACACTACCCTACCGTCGGTGTCCTTCTCGAGTTTCCACAGATGGGTGTGGCCATAACAGAATATGTCGTTGCTTAGGCACGGACGGTTCTGCTCGTTATACACATGACCATGTGTGAGGAAGATGCGGCGCGTGCCGTCGACGACGAGGGCGTAGTCGGCCATGATTGGGAAGTCGAGGAGCATCTGGTCGACCTCTGCGTCGCAGTTGCCGCGTACGGCGACGATTGAGTCCTTGCGTGCATTGAGCAGTTCGACGATGCCTTTGGGGTCGATACCCTCGGGTATGCGGTTGCGAGGCCCGTAGTTGAGGATGTCGCCGAGGATGAATAACATATCGTAGTTCTCACGGTCGTAGAAGTCGAGAACACGCTGCAGCGTGGGCAGACAACCGTGTATGTCGGAAACGAGAAGGTACTTCATTTTAATGTTTAATGTTTAATTTTGCGTTGAATTAAAAATTCAAAATTCAAAATTCCAAATCGCAGGGCGAAGCCCGAGAACAACTCAAAACTCAAAATTCAAAATTCCAAATCGCAGGGCGAAGCCCGAGAACAACTCAAAACTCAAAATTCAAAACTCCTAATCCTGCAGTTCGCGTTCCATGTCGCGCTTACGCTTTTGCTCGTCGACGAGTTGGAAATCCTTCTTCTTGAGTTCGAACTGCGAGCCGAGGTATTTCTCACGCACTATCTGGTTCTCGGCGAGCTGCTCCGGGTTGCCTTGGAAGAGTATGCGTCCCTCGAAGAGCAGATAGGCACGGTCGGTGATGGTGAGTGTCTCCTGCACGTTGTGGTCGGTAATGAGGATGCCGATGTTGCGATATTTCAGTCGCCACACCACGTGCTGTATCTCCTCCACGGCGATAGGGTCGACACCGGCAAACGGCTCGTCGAGCATGATGAACTTAGGGTCGATGGCAAGGCAACGCGCTATCTCCGTGCGGCGTCGCTCTCCACCGGAGAGTTGGTCACCCATGTTCTTGCGCACCTTGCCGAGGTTGAAGTCGGCAATGAGGCTCTCAAGTTTCTCAAGCTGCGTCTTGCGTGGCAGCTGTGTCATCTCAAGCACCGCCATGATATTGTCCTCCACGCTGAGTTTGCGAAACACGCTCGCCTCCTGTGGCAGGTAGCCGATGCCGGCACGTGCACGTTTGTAGACGGGATAGTCGGTGATGTCGTGGTCGTCGAGGTAGATGTGACCAGCGTTTGGCACGATAAGGCCAGTGGTCATATAGAACGATGTGGTCTTGCCCGCACCGTTAGGTCCGAGCAGTCCCACAATCTCACCCTGACGCACGTTGATAGACACGTCGTTGACGACGGTACGCTTGCCGTAGCGCTTGACCAGTCCCTCGGTGCGGAGCACCATGCAGTGCGGTTTGTCGGTTATTTCGTTTTTATCCATATCATTTTCATATTGTCGGATTAGACACGCAAAGTTAGTCTAAATACGCGACAACACAAAATTTATTACACAAAAGTTCTTTTTATTGGTTGTCGGTCCGGAGACATGTACACCCTATGATATGCTTTATTTTATGATGATTGCGCAGTCATTTGCTGCCAAACCATTTCATCAGTCTCTTGTACTCCTTCGGCGTGATTTGAATCACGGTGCCGTGGCGTGGCGTGAACGCGCCCGACGTCTTAGTGTCCGCCATCCACTTGAACGAGCGCAAGTCTTCCGAGCGTGTGAACTGATAGTGTCCCGACATATAGCAGTCGTACATCAGACACCAGCCGCCGTCGATGAGCGGGAACACTCCTGCGCCCTCCACATTATCCTTTGTCTGCTCGCAGAATCCATCGAGCAGCGTCCACGACTGCGGGTTGTGGATATCGCGGAATGTATACTGGCGTATGCCCTTGTGGGCGCCGTCCTGCTCGGTCTTGAAGAAGAGGTGATACTCGCCGGTCTTGTCCTGCACGATGTCGGTATCGATGGCAGGGGCATGGAAGTCGAAGAGTACTTGCGGAGTGGTGGCAAGGTCGGTGAAGTCGTCGTTGGCGTATGCCCAGTAGACGCGGTCGTAGGGAATAGTGCCGTCGTTGGTGAGCAGCGAGAAGTACACCATATATTTCTTTGCCTTCTCGTCGTAGATAGTCTGCGGAGCCCACACTCGCGTGACATTGGCAAGATTGGAGCCGGCATACTTCTCCGGGAAATGCACCGTATGGTGCTCCCAATGCACAAGGTCGCGCGACTTCATCAGCACTATGCCGCGGTTGCTCGACCAGCCGAGCGATGAGCGCATATCGGTTGCCACCATCAGATATTCGCCTTTCTTGGTACGCAGAATATGCGGGTCGCGCACGCAACCGGTGCGTGCGATGGAGTCGGATGCGACAACCGGACGGCCACCGTTGAGCGGCGTGTAGTTGAAACCGTCGTCGCTCACGGCATACATTATCTGCTCCTGCTCGGGAGCATTGCCGGTGAAATAAACGAAAAGATACTTGTTGCGTGCTTCGCCCGACTTGCACACCAACAGCATGGCGGCAAGCAGAAACATACATTTTAATTTTTGGCAGATGTTCATTGTCTTGTCGTATTTTTTAGGTTTTTACATTCTACTAAGCATCCGCAAAATTACACTATAAACACGAACATCAGGTACAAAAATCAGTCTAAAAAGTATACTTTTTAATAAAAAAGGTGTATGCTGTCACAGCATACACCTCTCCAACAAACCTTAACTGTGTTTTTATACCTAATCAACTAACCTATAAATAACCTAAAACCTAACTACTAATTTAAAAACAATTACCTAATGTTTAAAAACCTAACTAACTACTTACTTAATTTACTATATCAAAAACAATCAAATATTTTCTATCACTCTCTTTACTTTCATATATCACTTAGAACTTTCTCTTTGCTATCTACTAACATTGCTTTCTTCTAATAATCAATAGAAATCATCCTAAGAAAACAACCTTTTATACCTAAGCAGAAAAGACTCATACCCTCTGCTATTTGAAGCTTTGTCGTGACGATGTCGATATATATCAGCACCGTGTGCTTTGTTTTTCTGACGCAAAATTACAACTATGTAGCTTAATCGAGTGTCAAAATACGTTCAAAAAGAGGTAATTTTTTATCAAATAGCTGTTTTGAATAAAAAATCACCCCTTTTGAACGATATTTATACATTATCTATTAAGGTTGCTTGCCGATATATGCAAGTATGCCACCGTCGACATAAAGAATATGTCCGTTGACGAAGTTGGAGGCATCGCTCGCGAGGAAGACAACCGGTCCCATCAGGTCCTCAGGCGTACCCCAGCGAGCCGCCGGAGTCTTTGCCACGATGAAACTGTCGAACGGATGACGGCTACCGTCGGCCTGGCGTTCACGCAGCGGAGCTGTCTGTGGAGTGGCGATGTAGCCCGGGCCGATGCCGTTGCACTGTATGTTGTACTCGCCGAACTCCGAGCAGATGTTGCGCGTGAGCATCTTCAGTCCTCCCTTTGCGGCTGCGTATGCCGATACTGTCTCGCGTCCAAGTTCCGACATCATAGAGCAGATGTTGATAATCTTGCCATGTCCCTTCTTCTTCATTCCGGGGATGACAGCCTTCGACACGATGAACGGAGCGTTGAGGTCGATGTCCACCACCTCTCGGAAGTCCTCCACGCTCATCTCTTCCATCGGAATACGCTTGATGATGCCGGCGTTGTTGACGAGGATGTCTATCACGCCAAGTTCCTTCTCGATGTCTGCCACCATCTTCTTCACCTGAACCTCGTCGGTCACGTCGCAGATGTATCCACGCGCGTCGATGCCCTTTGCCTTGTAGTCGGCGAGAGCCTGATCCATGTGGTGCTGCGAGCGACAGTTGAAGGCGATCTTTGCACCAGCGTTGTGCAGAGCCTCAGCCATTGCGAAACCGATGCCGTAGGCGGCACCCGTCACGAGGGCTACCTTGCCCTCAAGCGAAAACATTTTGTCCATGTCCATATTTTTATTTATATTTATGGGTATTTGTTCTGAATTATCTTTAAATATGAGCGGCAATCTGTAGGAGGGTATGGCATAAAGTACCGCTTACTTCAGGTCGGTGGTCTTCACCACCTGCATGTCGCCATAGTCGAGATTCTCTCCCGCCATACCCCAGATGAACGTGTAGTTGCTTGTTCCGGCGGCACAATGTATCGACCATTGCGGCGAGATGACAGCCTGCTCGTTGCTCATCCACATCGGGCGTGTCTCCTGCGGCTCACCCATGATGTGGCAGATGCGCTGTCCGTCGGGCACATTGAAGTAGAGATAGGTCTCCATGCGGCGCAAGTGGGTGTGCGCAGGCATCGTGTTCCACACCGAGCCCGTCTTCAGTTCCGTCACACCCATCTGAAGCTGGCATGTGCGTACACCTGCCACACCGTTGATGATGAGCTGATGGATGACGCGGTCGTTGCTCTCGGCTTGGCTGCCAGCCTTGATGTTCTTTGCCTCCTTCAGCGTGACGCGCTTCACGGGATACGACATGTGGGCAGTGGCACTGTTCATATAGAACTTAGCAGGATTTTTCGCATCCTTGCTCTTGAGCACCACACGGTTGGGGTTCTTCTCTGTGGAGCGTCCCACGTATATTCCCTCCTCGAAGCCGAGGTCGTAGTCCTTGCCGTCGATAGAGACGATGCCGGGACCACCGATATTGATGATGCCAAGCTCGCGGTTCTCAAGCAGGGTCTTGGCACGCAGCGGCTCAATAGGGTTCAGCTCTATGGGAGCGTCCACCGGCTCGGCACCACCTATCAGGAAGCGGTCGTACATGGTGTAGGTCCAGTTCACCTCGTTGGGGGCAAACACCTTCTCGATGAGAAACTCCTTGCGCAGACGGCTCGTGTCATAGTGCTTAGCGTCCTCCGGATGATTGGCCCAGCGCACCTGGAAATTGGTGGTCTGAGCCATTGCCGTCAGCGACATTATCGCCATAGCGGCTGTGATGAATATCTTTTTCATGTCTTTACTGTTGTTTTTCTTCTTCTATTATCTTCTTTCTGTTGTATGCCATCAAGCCCAGTGTCACTACCACAAGCACAGCTGCGCCGACATACTTGCCATAGCACACGAGCTTGTAGATGCTCCATCCGAGAAGCGACGAGGCAAAATCGAGTGCGCCGCCGTCAAAATCGTCGGGAATGTTGGCTGCCGCATCCTGCGTGGCGTCGTACACGGCATTGGCAGCGAGGGTGAAATCGGGAGCCATGTCGGTGACGAAATAGAGTCCTATCGCGAGTGCCACAAGACCTACGGTGAATGTCTTTACGACATTGCCCTTTGTCACCGGCAACACCATCGGAAACACATAGAACATGCCGGCAAGCGAGGCAAGCGGCAAGAACTGGTTGCCGGGCAGCACTACGGCAAGCCCGAGCATCACGGGGATGAGCAGGAGCGACACGACAAGTGTCGTGGGATGACCTATCACCAATGCCGGACTCATGCCGATGAACACCTTCTTGCCCTTGAAGTGGCGTGCAACCACTTCCTTTGTCTTTTCCGACACGGGCATCAGGCCGTCGATGAAGAGGCGCGTGATGCGCGGAATGAGCTCCATGACGGCTCCCATCGTCACGCCAAGCGACAGTATCTGCTTCACGTCGAGACATGCCAGTGCTCCTATCAGTACGCCCACTATCACGCCAAGCACAAGCGGCTCGCCAAGCACGCCAAACTTGCGCTTCAAGCCTTCGGCATCGATGTCGAGGCGCGAGAAGCCCGGTATGCGGTCGAGCAGGCGGCATATCACCTCGGCAAACGGCACGAAACTCTGGCAGAACGGCTGCGGTATGGATATGCCGTCAAGGTTTTTGTAATAACCCTGAAAGCGCTCGGCTGTGAGGTCTGCCATGACGAGTGTGATGATGTAGCACACGATGGCTGCGAAATATCCCCATGCCAGACTGTTGCCCATGACGAAATACGCCACTGCACCAATGAAGGCATAGTGCCAGTAGTTCCAAAGGTCGATGTTGACGGTGCGCGTGGTCTTCGTGACAAGCATCAGGAAATTGATGCCGAGGCACACGGGAATGATGAGCGCACCCACCGCCGTGTTGTATGCTACGGATGCCGCCGCCGGCCACCCCATGTCGAACACCTTGAGCTGGAGACTGTATATCTCGGATATCTCTGCCAGCGGGTCGCCAAAGTGGTTGGTCAGCAGGGCAGTAACGAGACCCAGTCCGACGAAGCCCACACCGACATAGAGTCCCGACTTGAGCGAGCGCCCGAAGCCCAAGCCTATGCACAGACCTATTACTGTGAACAGAATAGGCATCATCACGGGCGCTCCAAGACTGATTATATAACTGAAAACATGTTCCATTTATTATCTTTTTTGCATGTTTCTCTACCCACGTGCCTTGGCTATATAGCCAAGAGCCTCACGACACTTGTCGCTCACTTTCTGCCAGTCGCCGGCAGCCACGACATCCTTTGGGAACAGCTTGGAGCCCATGCCCACACATGTGGCACCAGCCTTGATCCATGCCGTGAGGTTTTCCTCGTCGGGCGACACGCCACCCGTCACCATGATGAGCGACCATGGCATTGGAGCCTTCAATCCCTTTACGAACTTCGGGCCGAGTACATCGCCGGGGAACACCTTGCAAAGGTCGCAGCCCACTTCCTGGGCCATGCCCACCTCTGTCACCGAACCGCATCCCGGCGTGTAAGGCACAAGGCGGCGGTTGCACACCTTTGCCACATCAGGATTGAACAACGGACCGACAACAAAGCAAGCCCCAAGCTGTATGTACAGACTTGCCGTCGGGGCATCGACAACGCTGCCCACACCCATTGCCAAGTCGGGACACTCCACGGCTGCAAACTTCACCACCTCGGCAAACACCTCATGGGCAAAGTCGCCACGGTTGGTAAACTCAAATGCACGCACTCCACCGTCGTAACAAGCCTTGACAACGCGCTTGGCTGTCTCGACATCTTTATTATAGAACACAGGCACCATTCCGGTGGAAACAATCTTCGAGAGTACCTGCTGTTTGTTGAATCTTGCCATAATCAAATTCAGTATTAAAATATGTTTCAAAAATTATCTCTGCACCCTGCCGTTGGCATTGCCTGCCGCCAAAGCCTCAACCTCATCAGCCGAGACAAGATTGAAGTCGCCGTTGACTGTATGCTTCAATGCCGAGGCAGCCACAGCAAACTCCAGGGCCTCGCCTTGCGTCTCCTTCGTAAGGAGTCCATGGATAAGTCCGCCTGAGAACGAGTCGCCACCACCCACACGGTCGACGATAGGCATGATGTCGTAGTGGCGGCTCTCGTAGAAGTCTTTACCATTATATATAAGTGCCTTCCAGCCGTTGTGTGTGGCAGAATGGCTCTCGCGCAATGTTGAGACAACATACTTGAAGCCGAACTCACGCTGCATCTGCTCAAAAATCTTGTGATAGCCGCTCGCGTCGGTCTTTCCTCCCTCCACATCGGCATCGGGCTTGAAGCCGAGGCAGAGCTGCGCATCCTCTTCGTTGCCTATGCACACGTCGACATACTGCATCAGCGGGCGCATCACAGAGATAGCCTTCTCCGATGTCCACAGTTTCTTGCGGAAGTTGAGGTCGACGCTCACCGTCACGCCGTGGCGCTTGGCTGCCTCGCAAGCCAACTTGACGAGCAGTGCTGCCTTGTCGCTTATTGCAGGTGTTATGCCACTCCAGTGAAACCACTGTGCGCCATCCATAATGGCGTCGAAATCGAAGTCGGATGGATCAGCCTCAGCGATAGACGAGTTGGCACGGTCGTAGATAACCTTTGATGGACGCATCGACGCCCCCGTCTCGGCATAATAGAGTCCGATACGGTTGCCGCCACGAGCTATGTATCGTGTGTCGACACCATAGCGACGCAATGCGTTGACGGCGATCTGCCCTATCTCATGTTTCGGGAGTTTGCTCACGAAATAGGCGTTATGGCCGTAGTTAGCGAGACTCACAGCCACGTTTGCCTCACCACCTCCGGGAATAATGCGGAAATGGTCGGTCTGGATGAAACGGTCGTTGCCGTCGGGTGAAAGGCGGAGCATTATCTCGCCAAGTGTTATAATCTTTGCCATAATTATATTGTTTTTTATATGTTTCTATATATAGTCACTTACTTACAGTCTTTCACTCTTGCAGGACAGCAGTCTGTATTGGTGCCTTGCTGTTGTCTATAAATGTACGGATTTGCTGAAGCCATGCCGCCTTGTCGGCTGTCGCACTCTTGCACCATGATGCGCCAAACCAGTAAGTCCATTGCTCACCGCCCTTCAATCCGCGCTTGATGCCGACGGCATTGCCTACTATGCCCTGCTTTCTGTGCAAGGCATCTTTAACCGTGCGTGTTTTGTCCACACCGCCGGGATAAACCGTAGCGACATAAATTTGGAAGTTGTGCCGGTCGGGCGAATCGGTCGGGTCGCAATAAGCCACATAATCCTTGGCAAGAGTGAGGTCGGCAGATTCTTCTGTATGCATAACCATTCCACTGCAAACTGTTGCGGGATGTGTGAGACCATCATACCAAACAGTAAGTTTGTTAAAATGTGAGCCCTTGTCAAGAGTTATCACACGATGTTCCGTCACATGTTGGCCATTTATATCCACTTCCGGATAGACAAGTTCGAATGTGATGCGCAGCGGACCGTTGTCCAAGACCTTATAGTCCTTGAATGCCCAAGGCATTACAATACTGTCGCCAAGCATTATTGCCGGTGTACCGCAGCCAAGACTCGGACCGACACTGTAGCAGTCGAGCCCGCGTCCGTGGTCTACATGGAACGATTTTGTGTCAAACAGAGAATCCACTTCCGACTGTCGTCCCTGTCGGCGCAGCTCATCACGCTCCTCGCAAGCCTCGCGATGCAACTGGTAGCGGCGGCGCACGTCAAGTTCGGAGGTCGACTTCATCCATACGTCAAACCCAAACGCCTTCTCTCCGCTACGCTGAAGGGCAGGACCATAGGCACGGTAGGCACAAAGGTCGTTCTCCCAAGTGAAATCATCGGCACGCCAGTGTGAGAAATATCCGTCGACATAACTGCGAAACTGCTGCTTAATGCCCGGCTCCACCACAAAATGCGCCACCCCATGAGGACGCACACTGGCTTCGACAAGCAACTTTCCGTCGTGAGTGAGCTGATAGGCAACAGGCTGGTTGTACGAATCCTTCACCACAATCTGTGAGAGCGATGCTGTACCGAGACGCTTCATCACATCTGCAGCATCAAAAGCTACCACCTCATTACGCTGCACAGCAGACGTGTTGGTAGCCGACAACACAACTTTGGCAGGAAGTTCCTCTGCACAAAACAGGGAGAATATGACAAGAAGTGATTTGATATTTTTCAACATTTCGTTATTGCTTTTATTTACTAAAGCTGTAATTATCCGCAAAAGACAAACTTCTGTTTTTTACTTGGCAATGTATCTGTAATACTCGCAGGAAGCAAGAAGCACAGCACCCACTCCGAAGTTGGCCTGTGAGTTGGCATCGACAGTCTGTCCAGGGATGGCACGGTCGCCGATAGGCTGCACGTAGCCCACCTTGCCGTCGGCCTGTACCGCTGTCTCGGAGATGTACTGCCATGCGCGGTCGATACATTTCTTGTAGTCCTTCTTTGCAAGGAAGCCGTTGTTCACACCCCAGAGGATGCCGTAGGTGAAGAAAGCCGTACCGCTTGTCTCAGGTCCGGGAGCATGGTTGGCATCCATAATGGAGCGAGTCCAGTAGCCCTCCTTCTGCTGTGTCTTTGCCACAATGTCGGCAAGGCGGCGGAACTTGTCAACAAAGAATTGGTAGTGCTTGTAGTCCTTCGGCATATCCTGGAGCACCTTGGCGAGTCCGGCGAGCACCCATCCGTCGCCACGTGCCCAGAAATCCTTCTTGCCGTTCACGCTCTTGTGCTTGGGATAGACGTAGCGAGCGTCGCGATAATAAAAGCCCGTCTCAGCGTCGAGCATTATGCTGTCGGAATAGAGCAGGTTCTCATATAGTTTGTCGAGATACCGCGCATCACCCGTGAGCTTGTACATCTTTGTCATCACCGGCATCACCATGTAGAGAGCATCGCTCCACCACCAGTAGTCGTTGTTCTTCGAGTAAGCCTCGTAGTGCATCACCTCCTTGGCACGCTTCACCATGAAAGAGTTGTCGGCATCGGTGCCGCCGTTGGCAAGAGCGAGGTTGTAGAGGTCGATATAAGTTTGAAAGCAAACCTGCCAGTCGCCGAAGAGCACGAAGTCCTTGCCTTCGCCGTATGTGGCATACTTCCAGCGGCGCGGGTCGGCCTCGGTGGCTCCGCTCCAGTTGTTGTAGTATGCCCAGCGCAGCGAATAGTCGAGCTGCTTGTCGTCCTTCAATAGTTTGTAGGCTTCCATGTTGCCCGTATGATAGGCTGCGTTGTCCCAGAAGGAGCGCACCTCAACCTTGTTGTTCTGCTGCCAGTAGGTGTTCACACGTGCTATGAGCTCCTTCACCTGGTCGGGAGTCCAAGTCTTGGCCATTGACGGGAGAACCGCCAACAGAGATATGATAAATAGAAATATCTTCTTCATTGTGATTATGTATCAATCTTTTTTGTATGTATTCTGAATAAATGTCGGGGGCGAGGGCGCCCCCTATCCCAGTCACCACTTGTCCTTAGTCTGAATGTCGTCGCTCCAATGGTGATCCTTCGGGAACGCCTCGCCGTTCCATGCCTTCACCTGAGTCCAGGGCTGCGGTGCGTCGGTCCAGAAAGGATGGTCGGCAGGCAGTGCGAGCGGCATGAAGGCGAGCGTGGTCATGTAGAGCGAACCGTTGTTGGTGTACCAGTCGGCTATGTTGGGCTGATGTCCGCAGAAGCCGATAGTGAGATAGCCACCCTCATTGAAGTTCTGCTGATGGTCGAACATGCGATGGAGCGACTTCGTGAGAACCGCACGCACCTGCCCATTGCCCAGATCCTTCGGCAGAGTCTGATACCAAGCCATGAGAGCCAGCGGCTGCATTGCCGCCATGCGGTAGGGTATGCTGCGACCGAACACGGGGAATGTGCCGTCGGGAGCGATGAAACGCTCAAGCACGATGGCATATTTCTGGCAACGCTTCAGCTCTCGGTCATAGTATTTCTTATAGTCAATACGTGTGTTTGCCTTGGCGTCGACCATTGCCTGCAGTGTCTCAAGATACATGGGATGGAACACGTATGAACTGTAGTAGTCGAAGGCAAACGAGGGGCCGTCGGAATACCATCCGTCGCCAACGTACCACTCCTCCATCTTGCGGCAAGCCGAGTTGACGCGATACTCGTCGTATTCGCCACCTGCCTTCGCCATGAAGCTCTCTATTGTCGACGAGAAGAGCAGCCAGTTGGTATAGGGAGGGTCGATTTTGCGCAGCTTGCGAAACTCCGCGAAGTAGCGTTGCTTGGTCTCGTTGTCGAGCGGCATCCACAGTGTGTCGTAGGCACGGAGGAAACTCTCGGCTATGTAGGCAGCATCGACAAGGTTCTGTCCGCCAATGCCCCAGCAGAGATAGTCGGGACTCTGGGGGTCTACGGCATTCTTGTACGACTGCAGCGCCCACTCTCTGAGTTGCTTGCGCTGTTTGCCCTCAGCGGTGTTGTCGTCGGGCAGGGTCAGCCACGGGGCTATGCCCGCCATGAGTCTTCCGAAGCACTCCATATAGAGCACCTTGCGGTTGCGGTTGTCGAAACTCGGGCTGAACTCTGTCTGCATGTTCTTCTGCAGTTCGCCCTTCGACATGTTCTCAAGCACGGGCTGCGCCATGCGGTAGGCAAGCGAGCACCAATACTGGCGGTCGCTTTGCTGTGGGGTTTTCTTCTTGGCTGCCGACACCGACAATGGTGCAACGAGAATGACAACGGCAAGAATAATAGATCTCAGTATTCTTTTCATTTTTTATTTACTTTTTCAACACCGGCATTCCATTCTCAAACACAATAGGAATCCACAGATGGCGGCTGTCGCTCAAGTGCTTCGGGTTCCACATATCAGCCATGAACACATAGTCGGCGCCATGGAACATCTTCTTCTGCGCGGCTGTCTCCACCTTATAAATATATGTGCCTTGTGCGCCGAACGTCTTGTCGGCACCCTCGCCACGACATGGGTTGGGCAGTTGCTCCCACGGACCGAAGATGTTCTTCGCGCGGAACATGCGGGCGGCATTTGGTGCCCAACCGGTGCAACCGCTGGTGATCATCCAGTAGGTGCCGTCTTTCTTGAAGATGGTCGGAGCCTCGTTCTGTCCTCCGGCAGCCACGCGCACGAACGATCCGTTGTGCTGCATGTAGTCGTCGGTGAGCTGTGCGATCTGTATTGTCAGGTTGTCCTCCGAAGAGAATATGTGGTAAGCCTTGCCGTCGTCGTCTACGAACACGGTCATGTCGCGTGCCATCTGTCCGCCGTCAAGGTCGCGCATGAAGAACATGCCGCGCTCTATCTGCGTGCGCCATTCGGGAGTCCACCACTTCTTCAGCTCGGGATAGAGAAGCTGGTGGCGCAGGTCGGTAGTGTCGGGCTTTGCGAAGCCTATGGGATACAATCCGGCATTAACACGACCCGAGCGCACAAAGCGGAACGGGCCGAACGGAGTGTCGCTCACAGCCACGGCAGCGCGTGCCGCAACATAGCCTTGTCCTTTCAGCTCCAGATGAAACCACATGACGAATTTCTTTGTCTTCGCATTGTATAGCACCTTCGGACGCTCTATGATGCAACCGCCCTCGATGTCGCTACCCTGCTCCTTAGAAACGGGGAGTACAAGTCCGTGATTAGTCCAATCCTTCAGATTCTTCGAAGTGAAGCAACTCACGCCAAGCGAGCTGTATGGCTTGCCGTCGTCGGAGCGGCTTTCGCCATACCAGTAATACGTGCCTTTGTAGTTGAATATACTACCACCATGGGCATTGATATGCTTGCCCGTGTTGTCCTTCCACACGCCTCCATCCATAGGAGCCTGAGCGAGGAGCGGCATACAAGAGAGTTGCAGCGCGAAGAGCGCGGCGAAAATTTTCTTCATAGAATATTTATTGTTTAGTTATTATATATTTCTTTAGTTATCAGTTAATGCAAATTTACCAACTAATAAATCCTGCAACTGACTATTATCAGTAAAAAATAGGTAATTATCAATAATGGTCGATAAATGGTAGTTTAATACATGTATTATAACAATAAAAAACTGCGATTTGAATGTTTCTTGCCATTCAAATCGCAGTTTTCTTTATAATTTGTTGACGGATTTACTTCAACTCAAAATCAGCCACGACGCGCACGTCGGTCTCGCTGGCGCACACATAAGTAATCATTTTATGTTTCTTCTTCTAGTATTATATTGACCTTTTCTGACTGTTTTTTCATAAGTAATCGCTCAGAATTAATCATATATAATCAGTAGGAGGCTGTGCCTCTTACTGATTCCAATACTTTTCCAGACTTCTCAATTCCTTTTCTGTGAGATAAGCGGCTGCTCAAACCTGTAGTCAAACAATGCCACACCACCGTTGACAGTCAGCACAATCCTGTATACATTGTCTTTCCACTGCGTCTTCATTATGCCGTCGTTCATTGCCACCTTCTCCCACGACACCACAGCCTTGCCGGCATCGTATACCAGCGTGACGCTGCCGTCAGCAAGCGCCACACGGCCTGGCAAAAGCAAATCTGGTTTGCCATAGCACATTAGCACCGCTTGGTTGCAACCGTCGCCAGTGGCACAATCCTCTGCGATTTCCACACAGTCACGCTTGCGGTTGAGCGTTATGGTGCGTCGCCACTTGTCTACGCCTGCCTCTTCGGGATAAGCCTTGGCAATGTCGAGGGAGAAGACGGAGGCGGTGTCGTTGGCGTTGTGCCACACTCCCGAGGCGCGATACTGCCGTCCGTCGTGTTGCTCAAAACCGTTTACGAGCGGCACATTATGATACATGGAACGGTTGTTCATCAGCTCGAAGCGTCGCTGGCTGAATGTCTGCGACGTGTAGGTATCGCGTCCGAGGTCGATGACGACGGGCTGGGAGTTGTGATAGACAATGAAGTTGCCGATGTCGTTGTGGTTGTGGCTCTCGCCGTTGGTGCCGCCCTTGGCAGCTACAAGCCAGTCGGCATTGCGTGCCACCATCACCTGCGAGTTGGCGAGCCATGCGTCGCGCGTTGTCGGCTGCGCAGCCTTGGCATCGCGCAGTTGCGGGAGCATGGAGAGGAGCATCAGCTCACGGTTGAGCGTAGGCCAGTTGCCCGACTGCAGGAAGAGTGTCGATGGCTTGCCGAAATAGTCGTACTTCTTGGCTATATAGGCAGCAAACTCCTTCATGCCGTTGTCGCCAATCCACGTTCCATAGGGGAAAAGGATGTTTATGTTCGGCACATTGTGCACCTGTGCGTCGGAGAAGTTTACGAACGAGAGGTCGCTGATGTGCATCGTGGTGATGAACCGTCCCATGGCAGCCACCTTTTCCTGTTCAGCCGTAGTGAGAACGTATCGGTGGTCGGTCGCGGTGAGCGACGGCTCGGCAGCACGCAGCATCCACAACGACTCGAAGAACGATGCCCCTGCCCTGTCCCAGTAGCCTACGCCCTCCTCGCATCCGCCGTCGTCGGGATAGCCTTTAAGAAACAGGCGCATACATGCCTCGACCGTGCGAAGAGCAGCACCGCGCTCACGGGTTCCGCTTTCAAGACAAAGGAGTGAACATTCAAGGAAGTTGCTCGTTATCCACGTGTTCCAGTTGTTGGCATTCTGCATCCATCCCTGACGTTCGTTGAGCGTGGGACGTATGAACCGTCTCACTATCTCACCGCGCACACGCCCTGCCAGTCCCGCTTCCGTGCGGTTTATTTCATCGCCAAGCATGTAGATTGTCCATGCGAGCATCGACGAAGTCTCGGCATTGAAGAGATCGACCACCTGCACTGCAGAGTCGGGCTGCGCCTTGGGATAGTGGGCTGGCAGCCCCCACCAAGGTTCGTCGTCGAGGAAATAGTGGAGTCCTTTGGCTATCGAAGGCATGAACCTGCCGCGATGCTCCATTATCTCTGCCATGACAAGGCAAGCCAGGCGTCGACGCACGGCGAAACACTTGTCCTCATAGTTGATGCGGTTGCCCGTTGTGCGGAACTCGGCAAACACGTTGTCGGGTATTCTCGTCCACGGCTGCGCCACGTTCTCACGCCCCAAACGAATGTAGTCATCACGCATGGCACGGGGAATATGTTTGCGCCAATAGGAGGACGATGCGTCGGGAAACGGTGAGAAGCGCTCTTGGGCGACTGCGCCGGCAAACGCCCCGACCATCGCTATCAACAATAATATTCTGCGTAGATACATATTTATTGAAGTTTCGGATTTGTGGAATTTAAAGTAAATAAAGAAGTTACAGAAGTTAAAGCCGTATGTAATATATTATGAATTCAAGTTTCGGATTTAAGTGCGAAGTTGGTTCTCAGAGCCTTCGGCTACTGAGAAATGGTCTAAGGAACACAGATAACACCGAGATACACAGATTGGTCATTCACTGATTTCCTTAGACCTACACTTTTGGATTTTATGCGCCTGCGGCGCAGATTATAAAAGGATTTTGGACGCTAAAGCGTCCTGCTCCGCATCATAATATTAGAAGTGCTCTCTTCAAGCAATGGCATATAACACCGAGGCGAGCTTGCTCGCAAAATCCTTTTAAATCGGCGCCGTAGGCGCAATAAATCAAATTTCAGCACGGGTCAAAATCCGTGAAAAAGACCGATCTGTGCATCTCGGTGTTATCAGTGTTCTTTTGACCCGAGTCCACTCGCCGTAGGCGGTGGACGCTTCAATGAAAATCTAAATCCAAAACTTGAGTATTTATATATAAGGTTAAGCAAATGTGCATAATTATCTTAACATAAAAATCAACTACTTGTCAAGCATTGTCAGCGACTGCACAAACCACACGTTCATCTCGCCCGCTCCGCGATGGTTCCATGCGTAGTAGGGAATGAGGGTGAGTTTCTGGTTCTTCACGCCCACCTTGCCGTCGGCCTGCTCCTCAAGCATCTGTGCCTCGGTGGTGATGGCCTTGACGGCGAACGGCTGGGCACCCTTTGTCTCTGTGTTCTGAACACGGTAGTTGTCGGCAACCGCAAATGTCGGACGCTTGTTCATCACAGCACGCAGAATGGGCTCGCCCTGGTTGTCGGCAGCCTCAGCGCAGTAGACTATCGGACCGCGCTCCACAGCCACACGTCCCTCGTCGTCCTTCACATTCTTGTTGGCGACAACCGTGCGCACCGGCATGTCGAAATGAACGCGTATGATGTCGCCACGCTTGATGCCCTTCACCGGCAGATAGCCCTTGTTGGCGACGAGGTCGGCATCAACCTTCTTGCCGTTCACCGTCACTGCATAGGCAGGATGCTCCGAGTCGCTGTAGGCATAGAGGTCGCTCGGCAACACATTGTTGCGCACCCAACCGGGTATGCGCACAAGCAGGTTGACATTCTTCGCAGCCGACTTCATCACCTTTATCCGTATGTCGCCATCCCAAGGATACTGTGTGGTCTGCTCAAGCACCACGTCCTTGCCGTCCACACTTATTGTTGATGTATTGGCGGCAAAGAGGTTCACATAGATGTCGTTGTTTCTCACGCCATAGAGATAGCCCGGCACCGACGGGATGAAACGGCTCAGGTTGCTCGGGCAGCAGGCACAGCCAAACCACGGCTGGCGCGTCAGGGTGTTGTCGGCATTGAAAGCATACTTGCCGTCGCTCGACAACGGGTTGGGATAGAAGAAGCGACCTCCGTCCATGCTCATTCCCGAAATCACACCATTATACAATGTGCGCTCCAAGCAGTCGATATACTTGCTCTCGCCGTGAAGCAGGAACATGCGCTCGTTGAGGTATACCATAGAGATGGCGGCGCACGTCTCGTTGTAGGCAGTCTTGTTGGGAAGCTCATAGTTGGCACCGAAAGCCTCGCCCCAGTGGCGCGCCCCCACTCCACCTGTGAGATACACCTTCTTGCCGTAGATGTTCTGCCAGATGCGGTCGATTACCTTTATGTAGGCAGAGTCGTGTGTGAGGGCAGCCACGTCGGCTATTCCTGAATACATATATCCCGCACGCACGGCATGACCAACAGCCTCCGTCTGCTCGAGGATGGGCTTGTGGCTCTGCGAGTATTCCTGGCGTATGTGGGTCTTGCCACGGAAGTCGAGCAGATACTTAGCCTCGTCGAGATAGCGCTTCTCGCCAGTCAGCGTGTAGAGACGCGCAAGAGCCATCTCGGCAATCTGATGGCCCGGCACGACAGTTGCCTGTCCGCTGCCCGCTCCCACCTCGCGGCACACGCAGTCGGCATAGCGGCGGGCGATGTCGAGAAATTTATGGCTGCCCGTTGCCTGATAATGAGCGCAGGCAGCATCGACCATGTGACCGAGATTGTACAGCTCATGACTCAAGTCCTCCTCCTTTGTCCAGCGCTTCGCGCCCGACCACTGGTGGGGATGCTCAGGATTGATGGTGCGTGCCGTGTAGAGGTAGCCGTCGGCCTCCTGTGCCGCACCGACAACGGTGAGCACACTGTCGATATAAGCCTTGAGCTTGTTGTCGGGATAGGTCTGGAGTATGTAGCTCGCGCCCTCGATGGTCTTGTAGACATCGGTGTCGTCGAACGAGTAGCCCATAATCTTCGACACGTCCCACTCGGGCGTCTGCAGTCCGGCATGACCCGGATGCTTCAGCGTGTAGGCTGCCATGTCGAAGTTCTTGTAGCGGTGCTCGCTCTCGCACTTCGAGAAGGCGAGCGGCACCGTCACCTCGCGCGCAGCCTTCAGGCGTGCGCCCCAGAACGAATCGTGGGCTATTTTCACACTTGTGAACGGCACCTGAGTATAGGGATAGCCGTTGGCTATTGTAGCATTCTTGGATGTCTTTGCGGCTGCCGGGAATGAAACGGCAACGATGAGAGCGGCAGATAAAATGAACGATTTCATTTATTTTGAAGTTTAAATTAAGTATTGAAGTTTCGCATGTCTTAGACATGCTGTCAGTAAACGAGTAGACAAGTTAACAAGGAGGAATGTCATGTCATTCTCACTCGAATGTCGTCGTGCCACGCCCGTGGTGAGCACGCGTCACGCCCGTGGCAAGCGTCAGCCACGGCCGTGGCTCATGCTCGCCACAGCCGTGAGAAACCAACAAGATCGGTCATTTGCATCAACAAAACGGGCTTACTTGTCTGTCTCAACAAGCTTCATTGTGCCGTCGGCATTGTATTCGAGCGGCTTCATCACTACGCTGCGCTTGAAGGAATGTCCGTCGGGCAGTCCGCCGTTGTGTGAGAAATAGAGCCACTTGCCCTTGAACTCAACGATGGCGGGATGGGTGGTGTTGCTGTTGCCGGCAATGCCGTCGAGCAGTCCCACGGGCTGCCAAGGGCCGAGAATGTTGTCGCTCATGGCGTAAGCAATCTTTTCTGGCCAGCCAGTGGCATAGGTGAGATAGTACTTGCCGCCGCGCTTGTGAATCCACGGAGCCTCGGTGAAGGTGTATTTGTCGCCGAGGTCGATCTGGTGGATGTCGCCGTCAATCTCGGTCATGTTGTCTTTCAGACGGGCGATGTAGCACTGGCGGTTGCCCCATACGATATAAGGAGTGTTGTCGTCGTCGATGAATATTGCAGGGTCGATGCACGCCCAGCTATGGCGCGAGCCACGGCAGTCCTTGTTGGTGAGCAGCGGTTTGCCTATCGCGTCCTTGTATGGTCCGGCAATGTTGTCGCTCTCGGCAACGCCTATGCCACACCAGTTGGTCGACACAAACCAGTAGTACTTGCCGTTGCGCTTCGCCACGTGTCCGGCAAAAGCCTGCTTGCTCGTCGCCCACTTGAAGGCGCTGATGTCGAGCGGCACGGGATGTTGACGCCAGTGCTTGAGGTCGGTGGTGGAGAAGGCGAGCCAGTCGGTCATCTTGTAGCCCGTGGCTGTAGCGTCGTCGGCATCGTGTCCGGCAAAGAGCCAGAGTGTGTCGCCCTCTACATAGGCAGCAGGGTCGGCGGTGTGGACATTGCGGAAGAGAGGATTGCCGTTGGCAATGAGGTCGAGCGAACCGTCGCGATTGGTCACGGCATGAGTGGGCTGCACCGGCTTTATAGTGCCGTCGGCGTTGAACTCCAGTCGGTCGATGCACACCTCACGGTGTATGCCGGGCTTCTCGTCGGCATTGATGAAGAGGCGGTTGATGCGGTGGTAGACGATGTACCAGTCGTCGGTGCCGGGAATGTTGATGACAGAGTTGTGGGCAGTGCCGTAGATGTTCTTCGACGGGTCTTGCTGCAGCACTATCGGCTCACGCGCCACGGTGATAGGACCGAGCGGCGACTTGGCTGTGCCGTATGCCACATGGTAGTTGGCAGACCCGGTGTCGTCGACCGACCACATGAAATAGTACGTTCCCTTGCGATAGAACACGTAAGGTGCCTCGCGATAGGCGTAGTCCTTCAGTGTGCCGCCCTCGGGAGTGAGCACCTTCAAGGTCTGCGGTTTTATTTCGGTCATGCTCTTCTGCAGTTCGGCACCAGCCATATAGCCGTTGCCCCAGTAGAGATAGGGTTTCTTCGAGCGCGGGTCGACAAACACGTCAACGTCAATCTGTTGTCCGCGGCAGCCTTTGGGAGCGGTGTTGACAATCGACTTGCCGAAGTCGACAAACGGGCCTGTAGGCTTGTCGCTCACAGCCACGCCTATCTGCTTGCCGCCTCCTGCCTTGGGATTGGCGCTGTAGTAGAGATAATACTTGTATCGGTTCTTTCCTGTCTTCACCTCCTGTATGGCAGGCGCCCAGAGGTTGCCGTTGGCCCAGGGTATCTGTCCGTTCTTTGCGTTGAGCACGTCGCCCTCGTCGCGCCACTCCTTCAGGTCGGCAGACGAGAAGCAACGGTAGGTGTAGCCGCCCCAACCGGGTGTGCCGTCGGTCGTAGAGTAGATATAATAGCGGTGGGTGAGGTTGCTGTACACAATCTCGGGGTCGGCATGGAAGCCGGGGAGTATCGGATTCTGCTGCGCGAGTGCAGGCACATGACACATGGAAAGTACTGCAAGTGCAACTGAGAAAATAGTTTTTTTCATCTATTGTTTGGTTTTTAAGTTATATTACTTATCGGTATGTCAAAGTTATTAAAATCCTCATATAACAAAGGAGACTAATCGTGATAAAAAGAGGATTAATCGTGAAATTGGAAGAGTTGTAAAGACATTCAAACAAAAAATCCGCAACCAGTATATGTTTAAGTCTACCAGTTGCGGATTTTTTATGATTGATGTGTCAAATTTGCATGGTACGGTTCGGAGACCGTACCTCCTACAAATAGCTCTTACTCTGTCTTGTCCTCATCGGCAACGGCATCCTCCCAATTGTCCCACTCCTGTACAGACGGGTCGTAGCCAGAGTAGCCGTAGTTCTGCATGAGCTTGCCATAGCGGTTGGCTGTGATAGCGCCGTCAGGTATCGGCCAGAACACGTTGTTCTTGTTCATGGTGTAGTTGAGAGTTGCAGGACCGCTCTTGATGTTGTGTCCGTAAGGCTGGTTATAGTAAGAATAGTTCACGCAACGCTGATACCAGTAGCTACCGCCGGTAAGCTCTGTACCTTCCTGCTTGTCCCATGTGTTCACGTCGTAGGTGTTGCCCCACTCGTCGGGCTTGCCGCTGAGTGCGAGGTCGTAGCTGACACGTGTCAGCTCCACGTTGCGCCACTCCTCAAGGTAAAGCTCGCGGGCACGCTCGTTCATGATGTCGCCAATGTTGACAGTAGTGTAGAGCTGTGAGCAGTTGGCACGTCTACGTATAGTGTTCACATCCTCGGCTGCGCCAGTGGCATCGCCCTGATAGAGTTTGGCTTCGGCACGTACGAGATAAGCCTCGGCAAGACGGTAGAGATAGAGAGTGCCGTCAGTACCCTTCGTACAGCCGTTGAACTGTGTTGCGCCAAGATTCTGCTCGGCAGAAGCGTCCTTGAAGTAAATCTTGTAGAGAGGGAAGTCATACCAGTTGCGGATGGTGTCGGAGCTGAGACATGTCCCGTTCTCATCGAAGAGTTGGAATGGTTTGCCGTCGTACTCAGAGCCCTCGTTGTTATACTTCAGGTCGGTCATGTGAACCCAGTTGCCCACCTTAGAGTTGTGGCGAAGATCCTCGTTGTCCTCCACGCCGTTCACTTCCCACATGGTGTGCTGCGACCATGCTGTGGGACGGAACACACCGATGCCGCGTCCGAAGGCACGCAGAAGGTCGTGGTCCTTGCGGTACTTAGAGTCGTTGCGGGCATAGTTGATACCTGCTCTCATGCCGTCGGGAGTCTTCAAGCGCTTGTCGTCGCTCCAGCTCGGACCGAAGATACGCATTGTGAGATAGTCGACATGGCGCTGGTCGCTGATGTTGAGCATGGCGAGAATGGTCTCGGTGTTGTCCGAACGATACTTGTTCACCGGACGGTGAAGGTCCCAGATGACGTTGCGTGTGATCTTCCATGTCTCAGGCTCGCCGCCCTCGGCATCCTCAGCGCTGCCGAAAGGCTGCTGCATAAGAGCGAGGCCCGAGTTGTTGATAAGCTCGTCGCACTGCTGCTCAGCCTTCTTCCACTCGCCTACAGACAGATAGAGCTTGGCGAGGAGCATACGGCAAGCCTCCTTGTTGACCATACCGATGGTAGACATCTGCTTCTGCGACGGAACCCACTCTACAGCCTGCTCCATGTCGTGCACACACATACGGAGGATGGCATCGCGCTTTGTCGACTTGTAGTTCTGCTTAGGCACCTCAAGGATCTTCGTCACCAATGGCACGTCGCCCCACTGCCAACAGAGGTTGTAGTAGCGATAGGCACGGTGGAACAGAGCACGACCCTTATACTCGTTCTTCTTCTCCTCGGAGAGTCCCTGCACACCGTCGATGTAAGACAGCACGGTGTTGGCATACTTGATGCCTGTGTAGCCCTGGTCCCAGTAGAACATAATGTAGTTGTTGTCGTTCTCCTGCATACCACTGGTAGGCGTGAGCTTCTTGTTGATATCGTCCCAGATGCCGCCGCCCTGGTCTGTCTTGCCGTATACCATGAGGTCGGACATCATATACTCCGTGGCGATCGGACAAGAGAGGTTCTTGTTGTTGTAGTATGTGTAGTTGTTGCAGAGCGAGCGGTCGGCCATTGCGAGCGCAGCCTGCAGGCCAGACTCTGTGGAGAATGTCTTGCCAGGCTCATATATTGACAGAGGATCCGGGTCGAGGAAGTCGCGCGAGCAGCTTGACATTGTAGACATTCCGGCTACCACGGCGAGTCCCATTGCTATATGCTTAACTATATTGGTTTTCATAATGAATATGCTTTTAAATTGAGTTATTGGTTTAGAGCGTTATGTTCATACCGAAGGTGTAGGTGCGTGTTGCGAGACCTGCTGTCTCGGGGTCGCCATACTCCCAGTCGGAAGAGTGGATAGTGCCGAGGTTCTTGATGTTGAAGAACAGCTTCAGACGGCTGATGCCTGTAGAGGCGAGCCACTCCTTCGGGAAGGTGTAGGCAACAGAGAGGTTGTCGAAACGAACGAACGAGCGGTTGATGAGCTTCTGTGCTCCGGTTGCTCCGGTCGGTCCCTGTGCGTCAAGACGAGCGTACTTGTTGGTCGGGTTCTCCGGTGTCCAGTAGCCCTTCACCCATGTGTTGCACTGCTTTGTGACGAGCGAGCCGCCGTTGTCGTTGTTGAGATACCAGCCTGAGAGACTCTTGTGTCCCATGAGCGAGTACATGCTGATGCCGATGCTCCAGTTCTTGAAGATGGTGAAGTCGTTGCGCAGGCTCCAGCGCACCTTCGGAGTGGTCTGTCCGAGGAACTTCTTGTCCTCGTTGCCGTATACAATCTTCTTCACAGTTCCATCCTCGTTGTACTGGTCGTTGTCAGGGTTGTTCCATACCTTCGGGTCGCCCGGACGCTGTCCGTACTTGGCTGCCTCCTCATACTCGTCGGTCTGCCAGATGCCAGTCACTTCATAGTTCCAGATGGTGCCGATAGACTTGCCAATGAACCAACCGTTGGTGAGGTCGTCCGACTCCTTGCGTCCTACTACGTTGCCGTTCTTGTCGAGCACGTCCTCGTAGGTGCCGTAGAGCTTCTTGATGGTATTCTTGTTCCAAGAGAGACCGAAGCTTGTGCGCCACTCGAAGTTCTTCTCCTTGATATTGAGCGAGTTGATAGAAACCTCAAGACCGTCGTTGTTCACCTGTCCCAAGTTGGTGGTGATGCTTCCGAAGCCAGTGAATCCCGGCAGACGCTGGTTCATAATCATGTCCTTGGTCATCATGTGGTAATAGTCGATGCTACCTGTGATGCGGTCGTTGAGGAATCCGAAGTCGAGACCTACGTTGATGGCCTCTGTCTTCTCCCACTGGAGGTTAGGATTTGCCAAGCGGTTCACGCTGAGGTACTTCATGTCGACGATGTTGCCGCCGGTGAGGTAGTTCATTGTCTTGCCTGTGCCCGAAGCGAGATCGGCAAGAGCCACATACGGGTCTGAGAGCGAGCGGTTACCGTTCTTACCCCAAGAGAGGCGCAGCTTACCGGTGTTCATTATGTCGCTCCACTTCCAGAACTTCTCGTTGGTGAACGACCATCCGAGAGCCACTGACGGGAATGTGGCGTATGGGTTGTTGTTACCGAATGCCGAGTAGCCGTCGCGACGTACGGAAGCTGTAATCATGTAGCGGTCGTCGTAGCTATAGAACAAGCGTGCGAGAAGAGCATCGGCAGTCTGGTGGGTGTCGTTTGTAGAGAAGCTACTCTTCTCGAGTGTCGCGTTCTGCGTGTTGTGGAATCCAAGAGCATCGGACGGAAGAATCTCGCGTGCCGAGATATTATCGCTCCAGTAGCGGCGCTCCTCTGCCTCCTGCACGAGGGTGAGGATGACGTGATGCTTCTTTGCGAAGGTGTGGTCCCAAGTGATGGTGTTGTTGAGCGACCAGTCGAAGCGCTTGCCCCATCCACGGTCTACGCCACGGTCCTGAGCGTTGGTGTTAGGACGGTCGGCAGACATGAAGTAGCGGTTGTAGTAATATTGGTAGCGCGGCGACGCATTGAAAGCGTAGGTGATGCCGAACGGCAGCGTAACCTTGGCGTTGAAGATAGTATTGAGCACCTGGTAGCCCTTCTCAAGGTCGAGATACTGACGCTCGAAGTCGTAGCTGTAGCCACCGTAATCGTTCTGGTTCATAGGATACTGTGCCAGCGTGCCGTCCTCGTTGCGGTAGGTAGAGAATGGCGAGTTGCGCAGCTGGTTGTTGTCCCAGTAGTTGGTGCCGAGACCTACGGAGATGTCACCGTCAGAGCGGTCCTGGAAGTTGACGTTGGCACCAATCTCAAGCCACTTTGTGACCTTGCCCGACACTTTCATGTTGGCACGTATCGAGCGATATTCGTTACCCTTCACGGCACCCTCGTTGCGCAGGAAGCCAGCCGACATATAGTAATTCATTGTCTCGCTTGCACCCGAGATGCTTGCGTTGTAGTCCTGGTTGATACCCGTGCGGAATGTCTTGTCCCACCAGTCGACAGTGTTGCCGTCGAGATAGTTCTGCAGCACGTTGTCGCGCAGTCCGAGACGCTGTGCGTAGATGCTTGCCATCGACTCGCCGTCGGCATTCTTGCTGTATGCTGCCCATGTGGCCTGGTCGACGCCATACAGACGCTGTGCGTTCTCGGCAGTGTCATAATAGCCAGGCTGCTGTATAAGGTTACCCTTGCCGTCTTTTCCCTTGTATGCGCCATACACACCGTCGTCGCCCATACCGTAGGTTGTGGCCTTGTACCAGTCCTCGCGGAACTTCATGTAGCCCGACGGACTGTACACGTCCATTGTGTAGTCGCTCTTGGTGTTGATACCGAGGTTTGCGCTCACGTTGACGGTCGGCTTGCCAAGCTTACCTTTCTTAGTAGTGACGATGATAACGCCGTTGGCAGCCTTTGCACCGTATACGGCTGCTGCAGAAGCATCCTTCAATACGTCAATCTGACCGATGTCGTCAGGATTGATTTCCGAGAGCTCGCCGTAGAAAGCCATACCGTCGAGGATGATGAGCGGGTCGTTGTGGCCGCCGTCGGTATAAACAGAACGCTGACCACGAATCTGCATCGAGCCACCGCCCTTAGCGTCGGCACTGTAGCCTACGTTCAAACCCGGTGTGCCACGAAGAAGATCCTGCACGGTTCCGGGATTCTCGTTAGCAAACTTCTCGGGGTTGATCTGCAACACGCTACCGGTGAGATCTTTCTTGCGCATGGTGCCGTAGCCTACAACCACCACGTCGTTGAGGAGTTGTGCGTCGTCCTCAAGCTTTACGGTGAGGCTGGCACCGTTCACCTTTACGGTTTTCGGCTTATAACCTATATATGAGATTTCGAGGGTCTGACCATTCTTCGCGTCGATGGTGAAGTTGCCGTCGATGTCGGTGATGGTGCCACTGTTCTTCTGTCCTACAATCTTGACAGAAGCACCGATAACGGCCTCGCCATTTGAGTCGAAAACCTTACCCTTAACTTTGCCAGACTGTTGCTGGATGTTTGAAGACTGAAGTGTGTCTGCCACTGACGGTAGACTGAATGCGGGAACTGCTGTCAAGAACCCGACAAGCATTGCTTTCCGCGCAGCTGTCAATAAGAACGTTTGTTCCATGATGATTCGGTATTTAGTTACTATTTTGCTTCGTTTAAGATATCTGTCGCAAAATTAAGAAACGTTTAATATTCGTACGTACACACAACGTGATTTGGGGTAAAAGTATCGCCATAAGTATATGAAATAATATATTTTGCACATAATTAACGATAAAGATACATAAAAAGCAGACATCACATAGTAGAAGGGTATGGCATCCTTGCCATACCCACTCCGCCATAAAGTTCTGCCCATTCAGTGGGTATGGCAGGGATGCCATACCCTCTAAATATATGTAAAGATAAATTTGCGCAACTACTTATTTATATAAATTACAATATAATCTCGTTTTTATAAAATTTTCATAAAAAACAATTTTTCATTAACTTTGCAACGCAAACCTAAATTAACATGAAACCAAATAGAATCAATTTATTTAGACGAATATTTTTTAACGGCATTTTGCTCATGACAGCTGTCTATGCAACAGCTGCGGTTCCTAATATCCGGTTAATCAACACCATCATGCCGCCGGCTTCGGTAGAGCAGAAATGCATGCTCATCGACAGCCAGGGACTGCTGTGGATGGGCACCAACTCCGGCGTGAAGTCATACGACGGCTACCGGTTCACATCCTACCGCAGCGACGCGACAACGCCAAACATACTGCCAAACAACGCGGTGCTGTCGATGACCGAAGACCATGACAACTGTCTGTGGATAGGCACACGCAACGGACTGGTGTGCATGGACAAGCGACGCGGACACTTCAACACCTATCACCTGAAGACCGAGCACAGCCGCGAGATTTACGCCCTGTTCACATCCCGCGACGGAACGGTGTGGATAGGCACCGACGACGGAGTGAAGAGCGTCGACCCCAAGACGCGGCAATTCACATACTACGGCAAGAAGAACACCACCATTGTAGGTACCGACGGCAAGCGCATACGATGGGAAGATATCAAAGCCAAGTCGTTTGCCGAGGATAAGCACGGCAACATATTCATCGGCACATGGTCGAAATCGCTCTACCGATTCGACCGACGCCGGCACACTATGTACAAATACGACCTGCCCGTCAACGACCAGTCGGTGAAAACCTATGAGCTGATGTTCGACCCGCACGGACGGCTATGGATAAGCACTTGGGGCGGAGGCATAAAGTGCATGACCCGCCCGATGAGCCAACGCGAACCGGGACTCGTCGACATGAACAACGGCGACAAGAACACCGACATCAACTACCGAGTCATACACGACCCGGTGACACACACGATATGGACGTGCTCGCGCTACGGAATCGGAGTGCTCGACGAGAAAGACATGAAAGCGGGCTTCACTTACTACAACACCATCGGCGACACCGACAAGAGCTATATACTGAAAAACGTAACCGACATACGCACCGACGGCAAGGGCAATATCTGGGCGCAGACGTTCAACAACGGCATCTTCCATATCAACACACAGACACCGCTGTTCAAAAAGACACTCATACTGCCTGCCAACATCATTGCCAACCGTATACGCTCCATATACACCAACGACGGCAACAACTTCTGGCTTACACTCGCACCGGCGGGCATCGCTACATACAACGCGCAGACCGGACGCACACTCTTCAACACCGACATACCAGGCATGGCCGCATTGCCTACCTCTGCCATCAACTCACACATGTCGTCGATAGCAATGGCCAACGACGGCAGCCTATGGTTTGCCAACAACAGCTACGGCATAACGGTGTGGAAGGACGGCAATACACACACGTATGACATAACAAACTGCAAGTTTGTGAAAGACAACTTCGTGAAGGCACTATGCCGGACACGCCGAGGAATAATGTTCGTAGGCGAACGCCACCACCTCAATTGGATCACTCCTGGCGGACTGACATTCAGCCTCGGCAAAGACATCGAAGTGAGCGGCATCAGCGAGGACAGCAAGGGTAATATCTGGGTGGCTACGGAGAACTGCGGCATAATACGCCTGAGCGGCGACTTCACGCGTCCGGCGACACTGAAGAAGGAATATTTCAACCCACAACACGCCAATTTCGTTGTGAACGACGCTATCTACGTGTTTGAGGACTCACAACATCGAGTATGGGCGACATCAAATAGCGGCGGACTGTTCCGCCTCAACAGCAAGACCCAAAGCTTCGACAACATGAACGACGAGCTGCACTGGGACTTGGACCGCGTATTCTCCATCAAGGAAGACCTGCAACACCGTCTGTGGCTCACCACCGACGACGCTCTCGTGTGCCTGTCGCTCGACAAGAAAGGCAAGGCACACTATACGACGTTCACATCGGAGAATGGACTCGGCGACATGATTTTCATGCCAAGCTCATGCTTCCGCCTGGGCAACATGCTGTATTTCGGGGCTGGCCGCAACATCATTAGCGTGAACTCAAGCATGGTCAATGACGACAACAAGCTTGCCTTGCCTAACATGATAGTGACGAGCATCATCATTGACGGCGAGCGATATGCCGATCTCGACTCTACAATGCAGCAACGACTAGGCGACGCCACACCACAATATGCACGCAAGCTTACCATTCCTGCATCGGTGGGAAAGTTTGCCGTGGAGTTTGCACTGCTGAGCTACATAAACACGGACAAATGTAAGTATGCCTATTTCCTCGAAGGCTACGACCGCGACTGGCACTACGTCGACGCCGATGTGCGACAGGCTTCGTTCGAGAACATTCCATCAGGCACATACAAACTGCATCTGAAGGCATCCGACAGCTACGGACGCTGGACAGAGCTGCCCTACTCTATATCCATACACGTGCTGCCACCATGGTACGCGTCGCCTTGGGCATACCTTATATATATATGTATAATCATCGGTGGCATATATGCCGCAATACTGTGGTACCGCGACCGACTGCGCACGAAGAACCGTCTGCAGATGGCTGTGGTGTTCACTAATATCACACACGAACTGCTCACTCCGCTCACCGTCATATCGGCTTCGGCTGACAGTATAGAAGGGGAGCATCCAGAGCTGAAAGACCGCACATCGCTCATACACAACAACATAAACCGGCTGACACGTATGCTGCGACAGATTCTGGAGGTGAGAAAGGCACAGGCAGGCAAACTGCAACTGAAGGTGAGCGAGGGAAAGCTCGGCGACTTCTGCAAAGAGACATGCGAGAGCATTGTGCCTATCTTTAGCCAGAAGCGACTGACATTCAACCAGCACATCAACTGCCTCGGAACAACAGCATGGTTTGACAGCGACAAAATAGAGAAAATAATCTACAACCTGCTGTCAAACGCCGTGAAATATTCAAACGAAGGCGGTAGTGTGACCATAAATGTAGACATTGACGGCAATAAAGCCACTATCATCGTTGCCGACACGGGAATAGGTATATCTAAAGAAAAGATGCGCCACCTCTACTCAAGATTCCTCGACGGCGACTACCGACGCATGAACACCATGGGCACCGGCATCGGACTGTCGCTGGTGCGCGACCTCGTGAAGCTGCACCACGGACATATCGACTGCGAGAGCGAGGTGGGCAAGGGAACTAAGTTCACCATAACAATGCCTATAGACCGCAACAGCTACAACGATGAGGAAATAGCGAAGAATACAACAGACATGACCGTCGAGCCATCAGGCTCATCCGTTCAGGCTGCGCAGGCGGCAGCATCTGCCACACAATCCACACCAGCCACAAGCTCTGCGCCTATGCAGCCAGCAGCTACCAACGAGAGCAAGGAATACTCCATATTGCTTGTCGAGGACAACAGCGAACTGCTACAGCTGATGTCGTCGCTACTGACACCTTACTTCAAGGTGCATACGGCTGCCAACGGTGAGCGGGCACAACGCTTAATAGAAAAGACAGCACTCGACATCGTTGTTACAGACGTGATGATGCCGGTGATGGACGGCATCGAGCTGACACGCTGGATAAAGCAGAGCGAGGACTACGCACAACTGCCCGTCATCATGCTCACTGCCAAGACTCAGGGCGACGACCGCAACGAGGGCTACCGGGCTGGTGCCGATGCCTATCTGACCAAGCCGTTCAACCTCGACGACTTGCGGCTGCGCGTCGAAAACATAATAAAGAACCGCGAGCGAATACGCCAATGGTTCCAGCAGCAGACCGACTTCGACATCGAGGAGCAACACTACAGCAGTCCGGAGAAAATATTCGTGGAGAATGTCATTGCCAAAATTATGGAGCATATCACCGACAGCGACTATGGACGCGAGCAGCTTGCCGCCGACATGTGCATCAGCTCGTCGTCGCTCTACAACAAGCTACGTGCCACCACCGGACAGAACATCACATCGTTCATCAGCTCAATACGACTAAAGGAGGCTTGCCGCATCCTGCGGCAGCAACCCGACATTCGCATCAACGAACTGTCCTTCCGTGTAGGCTTCTCTACACCACGCTATTTCTCGCAGTGTTTTAAGAAAGAATTCGGTATGACAGTGAAGGAATATGTGGAACAAATGAAAGAATAAGGATTTTAACGATTAGTACCCCTTTTTTATTGATTTAGATACGTCCGTATGTGCTATTGTTCATAAATTTGCGCATCAATTTATTCTTAAATGCACAAATTTATGAACCTTGCACTACGCACATCACTCACATCACTAATCCTTGCAGCCATAGCCATCGGCTCGCAAGCAAAAGAGAACAAGATAGTATCGCCCGACGGACATCTCACCGTCAGCGTGGAAGACCGCGACGGACTGCTTTATTATAGCGTCGCCTACGACGGACGACAGATGATAAAACCGTCACAGCTCGGAGTCATAGCCAACACCGGCGACTTCAGCCGTCAGCTTACATTCAAATCTGCCGACACGAAAGAAGTGGCTAAGGACTACTCCATGCGCACCACCAAGACTGCGCAAGTGGCTTATCGTGCCAACCAACTGAGCGTGGTCTACGAGAATGTCGACCACCACACGATGACCGTCAGGTTCAACGTGTCGGACAATGACATCGCATTCCGCTACGAGTTCGGCAATGTACCCGAACATACACACATTATTATTGACGAGGAAAAGACTGCTTTTCTTTTCCCCTCACAAACCACCACTTTCCTTTCACCGCAAAGCGACCCTATGATTGGATGGAAACGCTCCAAGCCAAGCTATGAGGAGGAGTACACTGCCGACGCGCCCATGACGGCAAAATCGAAATACGGACAGGGCTACACCTTCCCTTGCCTATTCCGCGTGGGCAACGACGGATGGGTGCTCGTCAGCGAGACTGGTACACACGGCAACTATCCGGGATGCCGACTGAGCGACTACGACGCTCAAAAGGGCTACTCCATTGCCTTCCCAATGCAGGGCGAGTGCGACGGACGCGGCGCCTCCAACGCTGCGTTTCCACTGCCGGGAGCTACGCCTTGGCGCACCATCACCGTCGGAACGACGCTGAAGCCTATCGTCGAGACTACTGTCAGCTACGATGTGGTAGACCCGCTCTACGAGGCGAAATACGACTACAAGCCGGGACGCTACACATGGAGCTGGCTCATCTGGCAGGACAACTCTGCCAACTACGACGACCAGCGACAGATGGTTGACCTCGCCGCGGCTATGGGATATGAGTATGTGCTCGTCGACGGACTCTGGGACCAGCAGACTGGACGAGAGCGCATCGCCGAACTCAGCCGCTACGCCCAGCAGAAAGGAGTGAGCCTGATGCTGTGGTACAACAGCAACGGCACTGCCAACGAGGCTCCGCAGACACCGCGCAACTGCATGAACACTGCCATTGCACGCAAGCGCGAGATGGCCTGGATGCAGTCTATCGGCGTGAAAGGCATTAAGGTGGACTTCTTCGGAGGCGACAAGCAGCATGTCATGCAACTCTACGAGGATATTCTCAGCGACGCCAACGACTACGGACTGCAGGTGATATTCCACGGATGCACACTGCCACGCGGATGGGAACGCATGTTCCCCAACTACGTGTCGAGCGAGGCTGTGCTCGCCTCGGAGAACGTGTTCTTCCAGGAGCATCATGCAAAGCGCGAGGGCTTCGAGCTTACCATGCACCCGTTCTGCCGCAATGCAGTGGCGGCAATGGACTGGGGCGGCACTATCATGAACCGATACATGTCGCGCGACAACAAGAGCCGCCACCGCCGCTACACGTCAGACGTGTTTGAGATGGCTGCCGCCATTGTCAACCAGGCAAGCATACAATGCATCGCCATCTACCCGAACAACCTCAACGAACTGCCTGAACACGAGCTCGACTTCCTCAAGCAGGTGCCGACAACATGGGACGAGACGCGATTCATCGACGGATATCCCGGCAAATATGCTGTCATTGCTCGCAGACATGGCTCACAATGGTACGTGGCTGCTCTCAACGGCACCGACAAGCCTCTCTCGCTCAACATCTCGCTGCCAATGCTCGCCGGCAAGAACGTGAAACATTATTATGAGACTGCCGACAAGAAGAGTCTGTGGCCTAAATCAGCGGTAAAGAATACGAAGGTCGGGAAAGACGGAAAACTAAAAATCGTGATGCAGCCAATGGGAGGCAGCATCGTCAACAGCCTGTAAAAACATACGACAAAAAACGATGTAACTATGAACATCCTTAAACCAGTATCTATAGGCATTGCCGCTGCAGCCATCGTCCTCACGGCATGCACAACGGGCAAAGCTGACAACGAAACAATATCTGGACTCAACCCGACACGCTTCGACTCAATAATAAACAACAAAAAGACGGCACTCTACACGCTGAAAAACAGCAACGGCATGGAAGTGTGCATCACCAACTTCGGCGGACGCGTGGTGTCGCTCGTGGTGCCCGATGCCGACGGCAAACCGACCGACGTGGTTCTCGGCTACGACAACCTGCGGCAATACGCCGATTCGGTCAACTCGCCAAGCGACTTCGGCTCTACTGTCGGACGCTACGCCAACCGCATCGCCGACGGAAAGCTAACTATCGACGGAAAGACCTATCAACTGCCGCGCAACAATTTCGGCCACTGCCTGCACGGCGGTCCGTCGGGATGGCAGTATCAGGTGTACGACGCAGCGCAGCCCGACGACACAACGCTCGTGCTGACTATCGTGTCGCCCGACGGCGACAACAACTTCCCCGGCACTGTCACCGCACATGCCACCTACCGCGTGCTTTCAAACAACACCCTCGACATCTCCTTCGATGCCACGACTGACAAGCCGACGGTGGTAAACATGACAAACCATAGCTATTTCAACCTCAACGGTGACCCGTCGAAAGAAGGCGTCAACCAGTGGCTTTATGTCAATGCCGACTCGTTCACGCCTGCCGACTCTACCTACATGACAACTGGCGAGATACGCTCCGTCGGCAACACTCCGATGGACTTCCGCAGACCACACGCCATAGCCGAGACTATCGACAGAACCGACTACGACCAGATAAGCAACGCCACGGGATATGACCACAACTGGTGCCTCAACACCTACAAGGACGGGAAGGGCAACGACAACCGTGTGTGTGCCGTGCTTTGGTCGCCTGAGACGAAGATTGGACTGTCGATGTACACCAACGAACCGGGCGTGCAGGTATATACTGCCAACTTCCAGGGCACGGGCATCAGTTGCAAGCACGGCGTGAAATACCCGAAACACGCGTCAGTGTGCCTCGAAAGCCAGAAATATCCCGACTCACCAAACAAGCATAACTGGCCATCGCCAATTCTGCGCCCGGGAGAGAAATACCACAGCCACGTGGCTTACCGATTCTGGACGGGAGACTTCAATATTGACAAATAAAGAACTCAAGATATGACAGATATAACACAACTCAAGAAATCTGTGTTTCAAGCCAACCTCGACTTGGTGAGACACAATCTCGTAATATTCACATGGGGCAACGTGTCGGGCATCGACCGTGAGAGCGGACTCGTGGTCATCAAACCATCGGGCGTGGCCTACGACAAGATGACGGCAGACGACATGGTGGTGGTCGACCTGAAAACGGGAAAGGTCGTAGAGGGCGATCTCAACCCCTCGTCAGACACTCCCACACATCTCGCCATCTACCGCGCATTCCCCGAAGTGCAGGGCATCGTGCACACCCATTCCACCTACGCCACGGCATGGGCGCAGGCTGGCAAGGACATTCCAAACATCGGAACAACACATGCCGACTACTTCCACGACGACATCCCGTGCACCGACGACATGACGGAGGCTGAGGTGAAGGGCGACTACGAACTGGAGACCGGCAACGTGATTGTCAGACGTTTCTTGCGCGACAACATCAACCCGATGCACACGCCCGGCGTACTGGTGAAGAACCACGGCCCATTCGCATGGGGCACATCGCCCGACAATGCCGTATACAACGCTGTGGTGATGGAACAAGTGGCAAAGATGGCTTTCGTGTCGCTTAGTGTCAACCCACAGACTACCATGAACCCGCTGCTCATAGAGAAGCATTTCTGCCGAAAGCACGGGCCTAACGCATACTACGGACAGAAAAAGAACAATAAATAATTCAACTTTCTGATTTACTCGAATGTAAAGAATTTAGAGGAGTTATCGCCGCTGATGGCGGCTTAGAAGTTATAGCCAATAGTAAGAAATCGCGTTAAATAAATGTTCATAATATATTACATACGGCTTTAACTTCTATAACTTCTTTATTTACTTTAAATTCCACAAATCCGAAACTTCAGTAAATAACTAATAACTAAAATATTATGATTAAAGCGTTTGACAATTTCGAGATTTGGTTTGTAACTGGTGCACAACTTCTTTACGGAGGCGACGCCGTGGTTCAGGTGGACAACCACTCCAAGGAGATGGTGGCAGGACTCAACGACTCTGGCCGTCTGCCCATCAAGGTGGTCTACAAGGGCACAGCCAACAACACCCATGAGGTGGCTGACGTGATGGCTGCCGCCAACAACGACAAGAAGTGCGTGGGCGTGATCACTTGGATGCACACGTTCTCACCTGCAAAGATGTGGATCCATGGTCTGCAGATCCTACGCAAGCCGCTTCTCCACCTACATACACAATACAACCAGCACATCCCTTACGAGACGATGGACATGGACTTCATGAACCTCAACCAGAGCGCACACGGCGACCGCGAGTATGCACACATTCTCTCACGCCTGCGCAAGCCGCGCAAGACGGTCATCGGCTACTGGAAGGATCAGAAGACACAGGACCACATCGCCGTGTGGGAACGCGTGTGCGCCGCTTGGGCCGACGCACAAGACTGCCTCATACTGCGCTTCGGCGACCAGATGAACAATGTGGCAGTGACCGACGGCGACAAGGTGGCTGCCGAGCAGGTGCTGGGCTACCACGTCGACTACTGCCCGTTCTCAACCGTGATGGAATACTTCGACAAGGTGAAGGACGAGGACGTGACGGCTCTCGTACACGATGTGTACTTCAAACAGTACACCGTGGCAGACGAACTGAAGGACGAGAAGTCGGAGGCTTACCGCAAGATATGGAACGCCGCAAAGGCTGAGCTCACACTGCGCCTCGTGCTTGAGGCTTTCGGCGCAAAGGGATTCACCACCAACTTCGACGACCTCGGCGACTACAACGTAGAGGAAACAGGACGCGGATTCGACCAGATTCCGGGTCTTGCCTCACAACGACTGATGCACGACGGCTACGGCTTCGGCGCCGAGGGCGACTGGAAGAGCGCTGCCCTCTACCGCACCACATGGTTCATGAGCCAGGGACTCGAAGGCGGCACATCATTCCTTGAGGACTACACTCTCAACTTCGACGGCGACAACACTTCCATTCTCGAATCGCACATGCTCGAGGTCAACCCCGACATCTCTGAGGAGGAGAAGCCACGCCTTGAGGTTCACTTCCTCGGCATCGGCATACGCAAGACACAGACCGCACGACTCGTGTTCACAACCAAGCAGGGACACGGCACCACTGCCACCGTCGTCGACATGGGCAACCGTTTCCGCCTCATCTGCAACGACGTGAACCTCATCAAGTCGAAACCGCTGCCGAAACTGCCCGTGGCTTCAGCATTGTGGATTCCGGAGCCTTCGTTCGAGATTGGCGTGGGCTGCTGGATGCAGGCAGGAGGCACACACCACTCTTGCTTCAGCTTCGGACTGACCGACGAGTACTGGCGCGACTATGCCGAGATTGCCGACATCGAGTGCTGCATCATCAACAAGGACACCGACTATGAGCGCTTCCGCCAGGATCTGCGCACCAACGAGGTGTACTATATGCTGAGCAAGGCACTGAGATAACGCGAAACAAACTTGTAAAGCGGAACTTATCCGTAGCGGAGGTTTCCAGCCACCGCTACGGATTTTTTTCTTTTCATATTGAACACAACATTTTTAATATCATTATTCAACTTTCTGATTTACTCGAATGTAAAGAATTTAGAGAATTTATCGCCGCTGAGGCGGCTTAGAAGTTATAGCCAATAGTAAAAAAAATGGAATTAAATAAATGTTCGTAATATATTACATACGGCTTTAACTTCTATAACTTCTTTATTTACTTTAAATTCCAAAAATCCGAAACTTAAGTCATTATAACTATGACCGACCCTAAACAAACCATACAATCAGGACGTGCCGTGCTCGGCATCGAGTTCGGCTCGACACGCATCAAAGCCGTGCTCATCGACGAGACAAACACACCGATAGCGCAAGGAGCGCATGAGTGGGAGAACCGCTATGAAGACCGACTATGGACCTACAGCATCGACGACATCTGGAGCGGACTGCAGGACTGCTATGCCGACCTGCGCAAGAACGTGAAGGAACTCTACGACACGGAAATCACGTCGCTCTCCGCCATCGGCATAAGTGCTATGATGCACGGCTATATGGCCTTCGACAAAGACGAGAACATACTCGTGCCGTTCCGCACATGGCGCAACACCAACACCGGAAAGGCGGCTGCCGAACTGTCCGAACTCTTCAACTTCAACATACCTCTACGCTGGAGCATAGCACACGTGTACGAGGCCATCATAGACGGCGAAAGCCACGTGAAGTCGATCGACTTCCTCACTACACTCGCCGGCTACGTGCACTGGCAACTGACTGGCAAGCGCGTGCTCGGCATCGGCGACGCTTCGGGTATGCTCCCCATCGACTCCGCCACCAACAACTACGACGCGACGATGGTTGAGAAGTTCGACCTGCTCATCGCTCCAAGAGACCTCGGATGGAAGATACTCGACATTCTGCCTGAAGTGCTGCTCGCCGGCGACAACGCCGGCACGCTCACCGAAAAGGGCGCACGGCTGCTCGACCCGTCGGGCAATCTGCAGGCGGGATGCCCGCTATGCCCGCCAGAGGGCGACGCCGGAACGGGCATGGTGGCAACAAATGCTGTGCGCAAGCGCACGGGCAACGTGTCGGCAGGCACATCGTCGTTCTCGATGATTGTACTCGAGAAGCCTCTGAGCCGCCCTTACGAGGTGATCGACATGGTGACAACACCATGCGGAAGTCCGGTGGCTATGGTACACTGCAACAACTGCACGAGCGATCTCAACGCATGGGTGTCGCTCTTCAAGGAATATGCCAAGCTGCTCGGCGTTGAGGTGAGCACGGGCGATGTGTTCTCAAAGCTCTACAACCACGCCCTCAATGGCGATGCCGACTGCGGCGGACTACTCGCCTACAACTATTTCTCAGGCGAGCCCATCACCGGACTTGAGGAGGGACGACCGCTCTTCGTGCGCTCCTCCAACGACCGCTTCAACCTCGCCAACTTCATCCGCACAAACCTCTACGCATCTGTGGCAGTGCTGAAGATCGGCAACGACGTGCTTTTCAAAGACGAGCATGTAGAGGTTGACCGCATCACCGGACACGGCGGACTGTTCAAAACTCCCGTTGTGGGTCAGCGCATCTTGGCTGCCGCCATCAACTCGCCCATATCTGTCATGGAGACGGCTGGCGAAGGCGGAGCATGGGGTATCGCACTGTTGGCTGGATATATGGTGAACAATGCGGAGCGGGAAGCGCTCGCTGACTGGCTCGACCACCGCGTGTTTGCCGGCAACAAGGGTGTGGAGATTGCACCTACTGCCGAGGATGTGGCTGGATTCGACAATTATATCGAGACTTACCGACGCGGTCTTGCCATTGAGAAGGCAGCCGTGGAGAACAAGTAAATGGCAATGAGTATGAAAAAGACAAGACTTCTGTCGTGCCTCATCGCTGCATCATCACTGCTCGGGGCATACGCACAAACCCATACTCTCGATGTGAACACCAAGAAGCTCGGCGCTGCCGTGCAACCCACGATGTATGGCGTGTTCTTCGAGGACATCAACTTTGCTGCCGACGGCGGACTATACGGCGAGTTGGTAAAGAACCGCTCGTTCGAGTTTCCGCAATCGCTCATGGGATGGCAGACATTCGGCAATGTCACGGTGAGGGACGACGGCCCGTTCGAGCGTTGCCCACACTACGTACATCTCGGCTACTCTGGACACAACGAGCGACGCACCGGACTGCAGAACGAGGGATTCTTCGGCATTGGAATAGAGAAAGGCGAGGACTATCGCTTCACGGTATGGGCGAAAACCGACGGCGGCGACGCCAAACTGAAGGTGACGCTCGTCGACGAGAGTACCCAGGCGGAAAACCAGGAGTTTGCAACTGCCGACCTGACGGTCAGCGGGGCGGTGTGGCGCAAGTATGAACTCCAGCTGAAGCCTCAACTCACTGTCGGCAAGGCGAAGCTACGCCTGCTGCTCGACGGCAAAAACGGAGTGTCGCTCGAACACGTCAGCCTGTTTCCTGCCAACACGTTCATGAACCGCCCCAACGGTATGCGGCGCGACCTCGGAGAGGCGCTGAAAGACCTGCATCCCGGTGTGCTGCGTTTCCCGGGCGGATGCATCGTCGAGGGCGAGACCCTCGCCCACCGCTACCAATGGAAGAATACCATCGGACCTGTGGAGAACCGACCGCTCAACATGAACCGCTGGCAGACCACATTCGCCTACCGCCTCTTCCCCGACTATTTCCAAAGCTACGGACTGGGATTCTTCGAGTATTTCCAACTTGCCGAGGACATAGGCGCCGAACCGCTGCCGGTGCTCAATGTGGGCATGGCGTGTCAGTTCCAAAACTGGAACGACCCGAAAGCACACGTGCCTGTCGACTCACTGCAGCCCTACATCCAGGACTGCCTCGACCTCATTGAGTTCGCCAACGGCGACACTACAACCGTATGGGGACGGAAGCGTGCGGAGATGGGACACCCGAAACCCTTCAACATGAAGCTGCTGGCTGTAGGCAACGAACAGTGGGACACGCTTTACTACGAGCGCCTGCGCCCATTCGTCAAAGCCATCAAGGCTCGCTACCCGAAGATACGCATCATCGGCACGTCGGGCCCCGACTCCGAAGGCAAGATGTTCGACAAGGGATGGAAAGCCATGAGAGAACTGAACGCCGACCTCGTAGACGAGCATTTCTATCGCGACGAGAAGTGGTTTCTCTCCCACGGACTGCGCTACGAGCAGTACGACCGCAAGGGACCGAAGGTGTTTGCCGGAGAATACGCCTGCCACGGCAAGGGAAAGAAATGGAACCACTTCGAGGCAGCCCTCTACGAGGCGGCATTCATGACCGACCTTGAGCGCAATGCCGACATCGTGCACATGGCCACTTATGCACCGCTCTTCGCACACATCGACGGATGGCAGTGGCGACCCGACCTCATTTGGTTTGACAACACGCACACCATGCTCACCACTAGCTACTACGTGCAGCAGATGTATGCCCGCAACAAGGGCACCAACGTGCTGACACTGACAATGAACGGCAACCCCGTTGCTGGACAGCAGGGACAGGACGGACTCTTCGCGAGTGCCGTTGCCGACCGCAAGAAAGGCGAGACCATCGTGAAGGTGGCAAACACCTCCGACAGTGCGCAGGAAATAAGGCTCAACCTTTCCGGACTGAAAGGGACTCACTCCGCCATAGCCACGACATTGCAATGCGACGATATGGACGCAGAGAACACTCTTGACAACCCTCACCGCATACAACCCACGACAGCTGCCGCACAATGCGAGAGCCACAAGGGTGCAACGGTAATCAACGACAAGTTGCCTGCAAAGTCGTTCCGCATGTATGTAATAAAATAGAGTGGTGTCTGAAAAGTATATAACTTTTGTCATTAGCTCAGTAAAAATCGGCATATTATTTTAGGATTTACCTTTTTATTGCTACTTTTGCAGCGTATAAACGACAAACTCCTACAAGATTATGTTGATATTGAAATACTTAAACACGTTGGGGCGCTACCTGATTCTCATGGGGCGCTCCTTCGCGCGCCCTGAGCGCATGCGAATGTTCTTGAAGCAGTACGTAAAGGAGATGTCGGCGCTCGGCGTCGACTCCATAGGCATCGTGCTGCTCATCTCGTTCTTCATCGGAGCGGTAATCTGCATACAGATGAAGCTCAACATCCAGAGCCCGTGGATGCCGCGCTGGGTGTCGGGCTACACCACAAGAGAGATTCTTCTGCTGGAGTTCTCAAGCAGCATCATGTGCTTGATTCTCGCCGGAAAGGTGGGGTCGAACATTGCCTCGGAGCTTGGCACTATGCGAGTGACGCAGCAGATCGACGCTCTCGACATCATGGGCGTCAACTCAGCCAACTATCTCATTCTGCCGAAAATAATGGGACTGGTGACGCTGATGCCTTTCCTCGTCATCTTCTCCTCTGCCACTGGTATTCTCGGAGCCTACGGCACGGCATACATCGGACACATCCTCTCGCCCGACGACCTTACGCTCGGCCTGCAACACTCGTTCAACTCTTGGTTTATGTGGATGAGCATCATCAAAAGCCTCGTCTTTGCCTTCATCATCTCAAGCGTGTCGAGCTACTTCGGCTACACCGTTGAAGGCGGCTCCGTGGAAGTGGGCAAGGCGAGCACACAGGCTGTGGTAAGCTCAAGCGTACTGATTCTGTTCTCCGATGTGTTCCTCACGCAATTGTTAAGTTAAGAAGCTATTCAAGGAGTTAAGTAGTTAAGAAGTTAAGAAGTTAAAGAAGTTAAAGAAGTTAAAGAAGTTAAAGCCATATGCGATGCTGATACAGGGTATGCTTTGCCGAATGCAAAAACGGTATTGGCTTTAACTTCTGAGCGACTGAAAGGAGCGATAACTTCTTTAACTTCTTAACTCCTAAGAAAAGCATATGGCTTTAACTTCTGAGCGACTGAAAGGAGCGATAACTTCTTTAACTTCTTAACTCCTAAGAAAAGCATATGGCTTTAACTTCTAAGCGACTGAAAGGAGCGATAACTTCTTAACTCCTAAGAAAAGCATATGGCTTTAACTTCTAAGCGACTGAAAG
>ERZ808270.43-NODE-43-length-87460-cov-4.317339_pt1 | contig 87460 bp, 59 predicted proteins | sample MGYA00521082_ERZ808270 | MGnify/ENA primary metagenome ERZ808270 (study PRJEB31516, sample SAMN03275594) | gut metagenome | biome: mammalia-associated habitat; material: feces | host: Papio cynocephalus | place: Kenya | collected 2012-07-27 ... | reverse complement strand
TGTTTTCGCTTCATGAAATCCGCCGTTTTTCCGCCCGCCATAGCCGCATACGCCCGCAACCAGCCGTGCCCGACGTAACCGGTTCAGACACATAAAATCGCGCGCCCGAAACATCGGCATATCAACCGATAAAACAAACCCGATAATCAAAAAATCGGCGGACAACGCCCCAAACGCGCCGTCCGCCGAACCGTTCCGTTTTATTTCACTTCGTCCATTTCGCCGAGGTCTTTCTCGTCTTTTTCGATTTCTTTTTTCACTTTACGCACGCCCGCGCTCAGCCACAGCGTGGTAACGATATCGCTCACGCCGTCCACAATCAGCGATACGCCGAGAAGCGTCATCACCGATTCGCCGAACATTACGAGAATACCGAGCACGATCGTCAGCACCGCCAGAAGGAACCAGATCCACCAGCCCTGCGTTTTCACTTTCAACGCGTCGATACCGTCGCGGATTTTACTTGCGCCGTCGACTACGAGAAAAATCCCGAAGAACAGCCCCAGCACCGTCATCACAACGCCCGATCTTGCGATAAAGAAAATACCGAGCAGCAATAAAACCGCCGAAAAAATCAGATTTTCGGGAAACAACTGCGCCGAGGTAAAATATCTTACCATCATCGCCGCGGCAAGCACAAGCATCGCGATACCCGCCACCTTGCACACCGCGTCGCCCGAACCGTTCGGGTCGGCAACGAATACGATTCCGAGCACAATCGCCACAATCGCGGTAACCAGCTTTTCCCATTTCAGCTTCGTGAAAAATTTCTTGATTTCACTCATAATCAACCATCTCCTGTTTTTTCTTCCGATAAATCGCGGCATGTTTTTTCTGCCGCCGACGTTATATTATATAACCGCGCCGGCGCCCGTTTAAACGCCGCGGCGATTTTTCTCTGCGAAAACGCACGGCGGCTTTACTTTCCCGCCGTGCGTTTTCACAAGCGTTTACGAAAGAAGGTCTTTCAGCTGCGCCTCGCACTTTTCCAGCATATCGCGATATTTTTTCACCTTTTCGCGCTCGTCCTCCACCAGCTTCGCCGGCGCCTTGTTCACGAAATTCACGTTGGCAAGCTTTCCTTCCGCCCGCGCGATTTCGCCCTTGATGCGCTCGGTTTCCGCCGCCAGCCGCGCCTTTTCTTTTTCCAGATCCACCAGCTCGCCGAGAGGTACGTAAATCACCGCCGTTTCCGTTACCTGCGAAACGGTTTTCTCGCCGATGCTCTCCGCGCCGTCGGTGAATTTCAGCGCGGACGCCCCCGCCAGACGCAGAATACAATCCTCGTTCAGCTTCATCAGCCGCTTGCTTTCGGTGGAAAGATACACTTCCACCTTTCTCGAAGGCGGGCATTCCGCCGCCGTTTTCATGTTGCGCACCGCTTTGATGACGTCCATCACGCCCTCGAACGTGCGCGCTTCCTTTTTATAGGACATGCGCGAATTGTATCTGGGGAAATCCGCCACCATAATGCTGCCGCGCTTTTCTCCGCCTTCGAAAACGGGCAGATTCGAATAAATCTCCTCCGTAACGAACGGAATAAACGGATGCAGCAGTTTCAGCGCGTTTTCCAGCACGAAGCACAGCACGGAAAGAGCTCCCAGCTTCTTGTTTTCGTCCTCGCCGTACAGCGCGGGTTTCGTAAGTTCGATGTACCAGTCGCAGAAGTTATCCCACACGAAGCTCGTCGCAAGCTCGCTGGCAACCCCAAGTTCGTATTTCGTGAGGTTTGCCGTAACTTCGCGGATGCACGTCTGCAATTTGGAAATAATCCACTTGTCCGCCGGCGTAAGTTTCACGTTTTCTATCGAAGGAATCTTCTTGCCTTCGGCGTTCATCAGCACGAAGCGCGAAGCGTTCCACAGTTTGTTGATGAAGTTTCGCGCCGCCTCCACTTTCGTATCGGAATAACGCGTGTCGTTTCCGGGCGCGATGCCCGTCATCAGAGAAAGCCGCAGCGAATCCGCGCCGTATTTATCGATGACTTCCAGCGGGTCGATGCCGTTGCCGAGCGATTTGCTCATTTTTCTGCCCTGCTCGTCCCGCACGATGCCGTGAATCAGCACGTCGTGAAAAGGCGCTTTGCCCGTATGCTCGATGCCGGAAAAAATCATGCGAGCCACCCAGAAAAAGATGATGTCGTAGCCCGTTACCAGCACGTCCGTCGGGTAGAAATATTTATAATCGTCCGTTTTATCGGGGAAGCCGAGCGTAGAGAACGGCCACAGCGCCGAAGAAAACCAGGTATCCAGCACGTCCTCGTCCTGCACGATGTTTTTGCTGCCGCAATCGGGGCAGCACGCGGGGTCCTCTTTCACGCAGATGGTTTTGCCGCAGTCTTTGCAATACCACACGGGAATACGGTGTCCCCACCACAGCTGACGGGAAATGCACCAGTCGCGCACGTTTTCCATCCAGTTATAGTAAATTTTCGAAAACCGTTCGGGCACGAAGCGCACGCGGTTTTTCATCACCGCCGCAATCGCGGGTTTTGCCAGCGGCTCCATTTTCACGAACCACTGCTTCGAAACAATCGGCTCCACGATGTTGTGGCAACGGTAGCAGTGCCCCACGTTATGCACGTGCGGCTGAATGGAAACAAGATAGCCGCCCGCTTTCAGATCTTCCACCACGCGCTTTCTCGCTTCGTATCTGTCCAGCCCGTTGTATCTTTCGCCGGCGTTTTCGTTCATCGTTCCGTCGTCGTTCATCACGCGGATAACTTCCAGATTGTGGCGCTTGCCCACCTCGAAGTCGTTCGGGTCGTGCGCGGGCGTAATCTTCACGCAGCCCGTGCCGAATTCTATATCCACGTACTCGTCCGCCACCACGGGGATTTCCCTGTTCGTAAGCGGCAGTTTCAGAGTTTTCCCCACCAGCGCGGTATAACGCTCGTCCGCAGGGTTCACCGCCACGGCGGTATCGCCGAACATCGTTTCGGGGCGCGTCGTCGCCACAATCACGTCCTGTCCGCCGTCCGCCGAAGGATAGCGGATCTGCCAGAACGAACCGGGCTCTTCCGCATATTCCACTTCCGCGTCCGAAAGCGCGGTTTTGCAGCAGGGACACCAGTTGATGATGCGGTTCCCCTGATAAATCAACCCTTTTTCATACAGGTTCACGAACACTTCGCGCACCGCTTTCGAACATTTTTCGTCCATCGTGAACGCCTGACGCGACCAGTCGCACGAAGTGCCCATTTTGCGCTGCTGCTGCATGATGCGGTTGCCGTATTTTTCTTTCCACGCCCAGGCGCGCTTCAGAAATCCCTCGCGCCCCACGTCCGCTTTCGTCAGCCCCTCTTCCTTTTTCATCTGCTCCACGATCTTCACTTCCGTGGCGATGGAAGCGTGATCGCAGCCGGGCAGCCACAGCGCGGCGTAGCCCTGCATGCGTTTGAAACGAATCAGCGTATCCTGCATGGTGGCGTCCATCGCGTGCCCCATGTGCAGCTGCCCCGTAATGTTGGGGGGCGGCATCATAATGGTGAAAGGCACTTTGTTCTCGTCGATTTCGGCGCGGAAAAGCCCCGATTTTTCCCACTGATCGTAAATTCTGTCCTCGAAATTTTTCGGATCGTACGTCTTTTGCATATCCATAGCCGCTACCTTGTCCTCCCGTCGGCGTTTTTTCTTTGATTTTACCTTATTTTCCGCCGTTTTTGCCCGGCGTGCGCGCAAAAACGCGCTTTAACGCAGTTTAATAGTGTAGTCTAATCATTATACCTCTTTTTTCCCGCTATGTCAATAATTCTTGCCGCCACATATAATATATTATTCCAAAATTTTTTATCCGGGAGTACATTACTATCGTGAAAAAACTGTTTATCGCATTTTTATCTCTGCTCTTTTCCACCCTGCCGCTTTCCGCCTGCAAAAAGCCGGACGACGGAAAAACCACGGTGAAAATCAGCGAAGTTACCCATTCCGTTTTCTACGCGCCGCTCTACCTCGCCGACGCGCTCGACTACTTCGGCGAAGAAAACATCACCGTCGAACTTTCCAACGGCGGCGGCGCCGACAACGTGATGTCCGCCGTGCTTTCGGGCGGGGCGGACGTCGGCTTCTGCGGTCCCGAAGCCGCGCTGTACGTGCTAGTGGGCGGTTCCACCGACGCGCCGAAAGTATTCGGGCAGCTGACGAAACGCGACGGCTCGTTCCTCGTTTCCCGCAAAGCCGAACCCGATTTCAGGTGGACGGATCTGCGCGGCAAAGAAATTCTCGCCGGCAGAAAGGGCGGCGTTCCCGCAATGACGTTCGAATACGTATTGAAAAACGCGGGACTGAACCCTGTAAACAACGCCGACGTTACCCTCAATTACGACGTGGCGTTCAATCTGATGACGGGCGCGTTCGAAGCGGGCACGGCGGATTACTGCACCATGTTCGAACCCACGGCTTCGGAATATCAGGCGGCGGGCAAAGGGTATATCGTGGCTTCGGTGGGCGAAGCTTCGGGCGAAGTGCCCTACACCTGCTTCTGCGCGAAAAATTCGTGGCTCGAAAAGAACGAAACCACGGCGAAAGGCTTGCTCCGCGCCGTTACGAAAGCCGTGAAGTACGCCCTCGAAGCGGAAGATAACCGCCTTGCGGAACTTCTGAACCCCTATTTCGACGGCACAAGCGAAACCGCCCTCGCCGCTTCGGTAAAGAGTTACAAAAAAATCGACGCCTGGATGAAGAACCCCGCCATGACGGAAGATTCTTTAAACCGCCTGCAGGACATCATTTCGGGCGCGGGCGAACTCACGCGGCGGGTAACGCTTGCCGAACTCACGAAAAACGATCTCGCCGAAGCCGTGTATAAAGAGGTGTTCACGGCGTAAAAAACGCCCGCGGCGGCAGAAACCACAAAGGACGATATACCGATGAAAGAAGTATTGAAATTCGAACGCGTAGAAATGCGTTACCATACGAAAAACGGCGAAACGGTGGCGGTAAAAGACCTTTCGTTTTCGGTGAAACAGGGCGAATTTCTCGCCGTGGTCGGTCCGTCCGGCTGCGGAAAAACCACCCTGTTATCGCTCGCCGCGGGGCTTTTAAAGCCCTCGGCGGGCAAAATCGAAAACGGCGGCGTTACCTTCGGGTACATGCTGCAGAAAGACGAACTTTTCCCTTGGCGCACCATCGAAAAAAACGTATTTCTGCCGCTGGAAATCCAAAGGCGCAACACGCCCGAACGGCGGCAGAAAGTGCTTTCTCTCGCGGAAAAATACGGCTTGAAAGATTTTCTGAAAAGCTTCCCGCGCGAACTTTCAGGCGGCATGCGCCAGCGCGCCGCGCTCATCCGCACCCTTGCCGCCGAGCCCGACGTGCTGCTTCTCGACGAGCCGTTTTCCGCCCTCGATTATCAGACGCGCCTGAACGTCTGCGACGACGTATACCGCATCATCAAAAGCGAAAAAAAGACGGCGGTTTTAATCACGCACGACATTTCCGAAGCCGTTTCCGTTGCCGACGAAGCCATCGTGCTTTCCCGCCGCCCCGCCACGCTCGTAGCCGAATATGCCCTGCCTTTCGGCGAAGAAACGCCGTTGAAACGCCGCGAAAACCCCGCGTTTTCCCTGTGGTTCGAACGGCTTTGGAAGGATCTGAATGTATGAAAAACACCGTATACACCAAAGAACATTTGTTATATTTAGCGTCCGTACGGCGCAAAAACATCGCCGTCATTCTCGCCCGCGCGCTGATTCTTCTCGCCCTGCTCGGCATATGGGAACTCGCCGCGCGCCTGAACTGGGTGAATCCGTTCGTAACCTCGTCTCCCTCGCGCGTAGCGAAAACGCTGGGCGAACTGTACCGCGCGGGCACGCTGTTTTATCATATCGGCGTAACGCTTTCCGAAACGCTGATCGGCTTTTTCATCGCCGTCGCGGGCGGGTACGTTCTGGCGCTGCTGTTATGGTGGAGCGACGGCGCGCGCCGCACCGCCGAACCGTATCTCGTCGTCATCAACGCGCTGCCCAAAATCGCGCTCGGTCCGCTCGTCATCATCTGGTTCGGCACCGGAAAAGAAGCGATTATCTGCATGACCGTGCTGGTGGGCGTCATCGTAGCCACCATGAACATGCTGGGCGGATTTATGGCGACGGACGAAAACAAACTGCTGCTTCTCCGTTCGCTGGGCGCCGACAAAATGCAGATTCTGTTAAAGCTCGTGGTGCCCTCGTCGCTCCCCGCGTTCATTTCCATGCTGAAAATCAGCGTGGGCATGGCGTGGATCGGCTCGATCATGGGCGAATACATCGTTTCGAAAGCGGGCATCGGTTATTTAATCGTGTACGGCGGGCAGGTTTTCAAACTCGATCTCGTCATGGCGTCGGTGTTCGTGCTGTGCGTGCTTGCCGCGGGCATGTACGCCGTGGTGGCTGCGCTGGAAAAAATTTTCGTAAAATCCCGCGAATCGTAAACAAAACGAATCGCCCGAAAAAAGAATAATACTCGCCCGACGCATGCGCCCCGCAAGCGTAAAAACCACAATCGCGCCTTAGCCCGCACGCAAACAAGCAAACAAAGAAACAAGCAAGCACACCCGCCTGCGCGCGCCGCAAAACTCTTTTTTACAACGCAAAACCGCCGCCGGAGCAATTCTCCGACGGCGGCTTATTTTTCTTATTTTTTATTGCTTTATTCCGCAGCTCTTATGCCTTCGCAAACAGCAGGTGCTTGAACAGCAGCAGCCATACGAGGTCTACCCAGCCGAAAACGATACCGAAAGGAATCGTAAGGATAGCGAAGATCAGCGTAGGCAGCGTGGGGCGCGACATATACGCCGACCAGCGAACGCAAAGTTCCACCACCCAGTTCACACCGGGAATCAGCATCAGAATAATCTGAACCAACATGTTCTGCTTATAAAACCATTTTGCCATAAAATCCTCCTCGCCCTTCGTTTTGTTATCGTATTCTGCAACCGGGGCGTTTTACCTTTTTTATTTTATCACAAAACCTCGGTTTTGTCAACGCTTCGAAGTATATATTTTCGCGCTTTTTTCACAGAAAAGCGCCCGTTTTTTCAAAACCCGCTCCGTTAAATGTTTTCAAAGAGCCAAAACCAAAAAACCGCAGCCGCCGCCCGTCAAAGCGTACCGCCGCGCCGCCGTGCACCCCGGTTTTTCCCGCGCCGATTCGTTGCCTTTACCTTTGCACTCTTCCCGCGCCGTCGCCGCCCGCAAGCGCCTCTATTTCCGCCTCGTCCGCCAGATTGACGTCGCCGTCTATCGTGTGTTTTATCGCCGCGGCAGCCACCGCAAAACCCAGCCGCTTCTGTTCGCCCGCGTACTTGTTCGCCGCAAAAATATCCCCCGCCGCAAACGCGTCGCCGCCGCCCACTCTGTCCACAATCGGGTGCAACTCGTACCGCTTCGAAACGTAGTATTTCCCGCCCGCGAAACACGAAGCCGCATACCCGTTGTCGTCTGCCGAGCGCGAAATCCGGTCGGTAAACACCACGCACGAAAGGCGGAATTTCTCCGCCAGCGCGCGCATCGTTTCCTCTTCCGATTCGCATTGCAGCCCGTACACGTCCAGCGTCTGCGGCGCGTTGGAAATGAGTACGTCCACATACGGCGTGAGTTCTTTCATCGCCGCGCGGGCAGCCTCTTTCGTCCACAATTTCGCACGGTAATTCGGGTCGAACGAAACGGTCAGCCCCGCTTCTTTCGCCTTTTTCACCGCAATTTTGCAAAGTTTCAGCGCGTTTTCGGAAATGCCCGCCGTAATGCCCGTAAAGTGAAACCACGTGGCGCCGCGAAAAATCTCGTCCCAGTTAAAATCGGCTTCTTCCGCCAGCGCGATCGCCGAATCCGCGCGGTCGTATACCACTTTCGAAGCGCGCACCGAAGAGCCGCGTTCCAGATAGTAAACGCCCATCCGGTTGCCGCCGCGCGCGATGTGTTCCGTGCACACGCCGAAACTTTTCAGCACGGAAACCGCCCCGTCCGCCACCGCGTTTTGGGGCAGTTTCGTTACAAATTCCGCAGGTATGCCCAGCTGCGCAAGCGAACACGCCACATTGCTTTCCGCCCCGCCGTACGTCGCCTCGTATACGGGCGTTCTGCCGATGCGATTGTGATTTTGCGGCGTCAGCCGCAGCATAATTTCCCCGAACGTTACAACTTTCATCGTTTTTTACCTGTTATCCGTATTTTTTGTTTTCAATGACGCCGAAAGCAGAATTATCGACGGTACATTCCTTTGATTTGCACGCCGAAAGGCACGTTTTGCGCATTTTCTACGGTAAACCGCAGATACGTATCGCCGTTTTTCCATGCCCGCACGTTTCCGCCGCCGAACAACGCCGTATTCAGATCGCTTTGCATAATGCCGTTATATGCGCCGAAAATCAATCCGTTTGTCGCCGCCGCTATATCGAACGTAACCTCGCACTCCTCGCCCGTCAGCAGTACGCGCTTCGTTTCCGAACCCTTCGTTTCGCCGCGATTCACATATTCCGCTTTCACCGAGATTTCTTTTCCCGCATCCCCCGCGAACGCAATCGCCAGCTTCGTACCCGAAACGTCCGCTTTCGGAGCAAGCACAAATTCCCGATACGCCTTTCTTGCCGAAAACGCAAAATCCTGCGTGTATTCGGTTGCGTTTCTGTTCAGCGTCGGATACAACGACGTTTCCGAGCCCGCGAACACGTTCTCCAGCGCGCGCCGCACGATTGCCGTTACCACAATCTTATAGCCTTTATAAAGCCGCGGCGAATCCGTCGGCGTATAACTTTCGTCCGCGTTCATCGCCCCGATACTTTCAACGTTGATTTTTCCGCCGTACTTCGTATTGATAATTTCGGAATATTCGTTGTCTTTTTCCGTAAGCGATTTGCCGATTACCGTGTTTTCGATAAACTCAACCAGTTTTTCCGCTTCGAAAAAATCATAGCCGGTATACGGAATTTCCGCAAGCAGTTTTCGGTAAGCGGCTTCGCTGTACACGCCGTCCGCGGTTTTGCCGCACAAAATCTGCGCAATCGCCGTTTTCATTTTCTGCACGTTGCCTGCCGAGGAAAACGCTTCGTAAGAAGCCTCCGTCAATCCTTTTCCCCATTGCCACACTTTTTCGGCAACGGGCGTTTCAATCAATGTCGGCACTATCCCCGCTTGCTTAATTTTATAATATTCGCCGTTAATTGCGCCGCTGAATTTCAAGCAAGTGTTATCATCAAAAAAATTGTCGTCCCCCGAATTCTGAATCGACTTCTGATATTCTTTGATATCGCCGATGTCCGCGTTTGTTACTTCCGTATCCGTCTGTTTTTCGGCAAGGAGCGTTTCGGAAGATACTTCCGCCGCGTTGCCGCCGAAAGCATAATTTTGTTCGCCGTCTTTCAGGGGCAGCGTTGCGGCGTTCCCCCGCGCGTACGAACCGTAAACGTAAACAAGGCGAAAGAAAATATCCTGCGTAAGAATAGAAATCTGACGGTCGAGCAATTCTTCAAACGTTTTCGTTTCGCCGCGCTCGTTGGTGTAACCCGATTTTACATAGGAGAATTTCACGCCCTGAAAACATTCGGAAGCGGATTTCAGCGCAGCGGGCTCGGAGTCGTTTTCGGTATACCCGCAAACCGAGCAGACGTTTCTGCCGCCGCTATAAATATGCACCGATTTTTCGCCCGATTTTCCGCAAGTTTGGCACAGTTGCCAATGCCCCGATTCGTCGCATTGATAGGTCTCGCCGAAAGAATGCGTATGCGTTTCTTCCCCGTTCGGTTTTTCGTTTCCGTCGCCGGAACTACCCGAACAGGCGGCAAACGAAAATAGCAGACACGCCGCCGTTACTGCCGCGAAAAACTTGCTTTTTTTCATTGTTTTAATAATCCCCCTCGGAGTTTATTTTCCTCTTGTTGCCGCACGGAAATTCCCCATCGAAAAACCGCGGAAAACAATCCCTTCCGGCGCCCTTTTCAGAACCGCCTCCGCGGAACAACGCCGTTACTTGTTTTCAATCAGGTGCCAGGCAAACCCGCAGATTTCTTCGTTCAGATAGGCAAAATAAATATGCCCCGATTCGTCGCGCTTGAACGACGATTCGTCAAACGTGAAGCCGGCCGCCCTGATTCTCGCCATCGCGCGTTCCGCGTTCGTGGTGCCTATCGCCACGTGCCCGCATCTGCCTCTGCCGCCGTTTTTCATCAGCTCCGCCTTATCTTCCGCAAACACGCTGACGGGCGTTTCGCGCGGTTCGAATCCGAACGCCTTTTTTAAAAGTTCCGCACCCGCAAACGCCTCTTTGTCTCCCGCGCAGTTTATCCCGATATGCGCCACGGAATACCCCAGCATTTTCTTCGTCGCCTTTTCGCACAGCGCCGTAATCCCCGCGTAATCTCCGTTTTTCATCAGCGTTTCCGGCGTCAGCCAGCTGCCGCCGCAACACACGACTTTTTTAAACGCGAGATACCCGTTCAGGTTCTCCTCGTTGATTCCGCCCGTCGGCATAAAATTCATATCCCGATAGGGCGCGGAAAGCGCTTTGATCGCCGCCAGTCCGCCCGATTGTTCCGCCGGGAAGAATTTCACGAAGTCCAGCCCCGCTTCCATCGCCGCTTCTATCTGCGTCGCGCTCGATACCCCCGGCACAAACGGCACGCCCAGAGAAACGCAATGCGCCGTAACGCGTTCGTTGAAGCCGGGCGCCACGCAGAACTGCGCCCCCGCTTCGATGGCTTCGTCCGCCTGATCCTCGGTAAGCACCGTTCCCGCGCCCACCGTAAGTTCGGGGCGCGCCTTGCGCATCGCGGCAATCAGATCCGCCGCCCCCGCCGCACGGAAAGTTACCTCCGCCGCGTACACGCCGCCACGGTATAACGCGTCGGCAAGAGCCGCGCCGTCCGTGCCGGCAACCGGCTTGATGACGGGCACCAGCCCCGCTTCGTACAGTTTGTTTTTCACGTTGTCCGAAATTTTCATTTCTTTTCCCTGCCTTTTTTTGTTACGTATTTATTATATAACAAAAACGCGGAACTTGTCAACCGCAAGCGCCGCGTTTTTCCATAGATTCGTTCTGTTTTTTGTTTTATTCGGTACGCAAAGCCACCACGGGGTCTTTCTTCGCCGCCGAGGACGCGGGAATCAGCCCGGAAATCAACGTCAGCGCAACGCTCACCGCAATCATAATCAGCCCTTGCCAGAACGGAAGCGCCGCCAGCGAGGCGATGCCCGTAAGGTGTTTCAGCACCAGATTGATCGGCACCGACAGCAGATACGTTACCGCCACGCCGAACGTTCCCGCAAACAACCCGATTAAAAACGTTTCCGCGTTGAACAGATGGCGGATATCCTTCTTCCGCGCGCCCAGCGAACGCAGCACGCCGATTTCTTTCGTGCGCTCCACCACGGAAACATACGTGATAATGCCTATCATCACCGAAGAAACCACCAGCGAAATGGCGGTGAACGCCACCAGCACGTACGTTACCGCGTTCAGCATCGTCTGCACCATGCTCATCATCGTACCCACCGTATCGGTATACGTAACTTTCTGCGCCGTATCGTGCGAATCGTTCCACGCGTCAAGATAAGAAATCACCTTTTCTTTCGTATCGAAATCGGAAGGATAAATCGAAATCGTGCGCACTTTGTCGCTGCCGCTCAGCGCCTGCAGCGCCTTATCAACGGAAACGTTGAAATATTTATCTTTCAGAAACGCGTCCAGCATACCCGAAACCGCGGAATCTTCCCCCGCGGACGGGAAATAATTTTTCATGATTTCGCCCGAAACGTACGAATCGTTCAGATGCTGCGCCGGCGAGCGGTAAATATCCGTTTCCAGCCGCGCCAGTTTCTGCCCGTCGGGCACGCCCGCGTTGTACAAATCGATGAGTTCGTTCACGGAATCTTTGATGTTGCTCTGCTCGTTCACCCACTTCACGATTGCGGACTTTTTATTTTCTTCCACAAATTTTTTCGCCAGGTTTTCCGTGATGTTCAGCCCTTTCTGCAAGCACCCGTAATCCAGCCCGTCTTTCAGTTTCAGTATCCCTTTTACCGTCAGCTTCACGCCTGCGCCGTCCGCCGCGTCAAGATTCGCGTCCGCGCCCGTCCGCTCGCCCGAATAGGTAAACGGATACGTGTCCGACGGGTCGTTTTCCTTATACACGGCGTCGTTGTAATACAGCGTGTACTGTTTCGAAAGCAGGGTGGAATACGGAATCAGTTTAGAAGCTTCCGGGTCCTTACCCGCAACGCTTCCGCCGTCCGGCGCGTTATCGAAATACGTTAAAAATTTCGTCTCTTCTATAAAGCCCAGCTGCGCCATCAGAAGGTCTATCGCCGTGTTGTCGCTGCCGATCACAAGCACGCATTCGCTTTCGTTTTCGGGGAATCCGCCCGCCACAAGGTCGTACTGCGAAAGCACGTATTCGCCGTAGCGCGCGTCGGAAAAATCGCTTGTTCCCGGCATTTTCGAAACCACCGCGCCCAGCATGCTCACCATGCCCGCCAGCTCTTTATATTGCTCCGCGTTCTTCGTCAGCTCGTCGGTGTAAAACTGTTTCAGCGAGGAAAGCGAACGGTATTCCGTGTGCAGCTCCGCCTCCGTCGCGCCCACCTGCACGTCCGTAAAAAGATTGTCGGAGAACGTTTCGCCGAAATCGTAACTCACGGCGTTATAAATTTTTTCGTCCATCGCCGCCACATAAGCAAGATATTCGTCCGAAATGTCGTTTTTCACCGTCATGCCGCCCGCAATCTTCGTTACGAACGAATCCACGTACACCTGATCGCCGATTTTCGATAAATCGGGCAAATCCTCCGCGCGCGTGCTCATGCCCGTCATCACCGCCGAAAAATCCACCGACGTTTCCGTTATCTGCAGCGGATAGCGCGAAAGCATGTTTTCTTCCGTCTTTCTGATGTACGCGTTAAACCCGCTCGAAAGCGCCAGCACAAGGCATACGCTGATGATGCCGATGCTCCCCGCCACCGAAGTCAGCGTCGTCCGCCCTTTCTTGGTTTTCAGATTCCGCGCCGAAAGCCCCAGCGACGTCCCGAACGACATCGCCGCTTTTTCCCGCTTCTTTCCGCCCTGTTTTCTCTTCGCTTTCTTTTCCGCGCGGAACGCCGCCAGCTTCCGCAAAATTTCCTCGTCCGTCAGATTTTTCGCTTTCACCGCTTCCAGCAGCCCTTTCCGCTCCTCGCCCGCGTCGTACGGGTTGGAATCGGATACCACGCGCCCGTCGGAAAGCCGCACGATGCGCGAAGAATACTTTTCCGCCAGCTCCGGGTTGTGCGTAACCATAATCACCAGCCGTTCGCCCGCAATCTCGCGGATCAGCTCCATAATCTGTACGCTCGTCGCGCTGTCCAGCGCCCCCGTCGGCTCGTCGGCAAGCAATATTTCGGGACTGTTCACCAGCGCCCGCGCAATCGCCACGCGCTGCATCTGCCCGCCGGAAAGCTGGTTCGGCTTTTTGTTCATTTCCTTTTCCAGCCCCACCCGTTTCAGGGCTTCGGCGGCGCGTTTTTTCCGCTCCGCTTTCGATACGCCCGCAATCGTCAGCGCGATTTCCACGTTGCCGAGAATCGTCTGGTGCGGAATCAGATTATACGATTGAAACACAAACCCGATGCGGTGGTTTCTGTACACGTCCCAGTCGCCGTCCGTAAAATTTTTCGTGGAAACGCCGCAGATTTCCAGATCGCCCGAAGTATATTTATCCAGCCCGCCGATGATGTTTAACAGCGTGGTTTTTCCGCACCCGGACTGCCCCAGAATCGACACGAATTCGTTTTTTCTGAAGTCCAGCGAAATGCCTTTCAGCGCGTGCACCGTATTGCCCACGCCGCCGTAATCCTTCGTGATGTTTTTAAGTCGTAACATAAGCTTTTCTCCGTTACTTAAAATTTCTTTGCCCGCAAAAAAACGTTTCCGCAAGGCTTTACGCCGAACGTTTCGTATCGCCGGGTGTTGCCTGTTTCCCGCACTTCGTTTTTTGCCCCGCCGCTTTCCTCGCCGCGGTTTCTTAGCTTCCGCGCCCGTCGTTTTTATCCAGCCGCTTTCCGCCGCCGCTTTCTTTCCTGCGGTCCCTTACGCCTTTATACGAAACAAAGCGAAGATCAACTCTTCGCTTTGCCGGAAAAACCTGTTCATTCTTCCGCGCCGCAGGCACGGAATTTTTCTTCGGAATTTATCTTACGTTTCTGTAAACGGAATCGGAGAACTCTTCCACGAGTTTAATCATCTGATTCGCCTTGTCTACGCCGAAATCGTTGATGACCTTGTTTACCACTTCGCCCATCTTCTTTCTCTGCGCAAGATACATTTCTTTCGCCTTTCCGTCCAGCACGATGTACGCGATTTTCTTATCCACGTCGTCGGGAACGCGCTTAACAAGCCCCTTCGCCGAAAGACGGTTTACCATCTGCGAAATCGCCGAGCGGGTAACGCCCACTTTATCCGCAAGTTCGGTGGAAATCAGGCGTTCGCCCTTCTTGTCCGCCGCAACGATCTCTTCCAGCATTCTCATTTCGGAATTGTTGAAAGACTTCTTTCCTCTGACGAACACAACGTTCTGCATCGTGCGCGTCATGTTCTGAATTTTGCCTAAATACGTTTCTCCGGTCATAGTTTTACCTCCCGTTCCCGTCCTGATATTTTTTGTCGAATCGACAAGGACACCTTTATTATACGCCGATTTCAGAAATTGTCAACAAAAATATAAGTACTTTTGTAGGTTTTCACGATATTTTCATTTTTCGCCGTTTTTTTTGGGCAATTTGCCTAAAAAAGCCCCGAAATCCACGTTTTTTCGGCTTTAAGCCTTTTCAAAATGTTTTTTAAACCGATACGGTTAAACTTGAACACCCCATAAAAATCTTCTTACCACCCCGCGCTCCCGCCGCTTCTTTTCTCCGCCCCGCCGCCCGTTCAAAATGCTTGTCAAATAAAAAAAAGCATGCTATAATATAGTTATATTTTACGTCGCGCGGACGCGCCGCTTAAAAATCCGGCGGAAGAAAAAAGTTCCGCATATCGAAGCGTGCGCAAAACGCTCCCGCGCCCCGGAAGGAAGATTTATGTCTGCTCTCAACGAATTTCTCGAAACGTCTTACACCGCTTATCACGCCGTAAAAAACATGGCGGAATACCTCACTGCCAACGGCTTTTCTCTCCTTTCCGAAGGCGAGGACTGGAACGTGGAAGAAGGCGGAAAATACTTTGTAACGCGCGGCGGCAGCTCGCTCATCGCGTTCACCGTGGGCGCGCTCGATAACGGGCTCGTTTTCAGAATCGCGGCATCGCACGCCGATTCTCCCGCGCTGAAACTGAAAGACAACGCCGTATTCGCCACGGGCGCATACGAAAAACTCAACGCCGAATGTTACGGCGGCGGCATCTGGTATTCCTTCTTCGATCGCCCCTTAAAAATCGCGGGCAGAATCGTGGAAAGCGAAAAGGGCGTTCTTCGTTCCCGCGTGGTGGAATCCGATTATTTCGTAACCATCCCCTCCGTCGCCGTGCACCAGAACCGCGGCGTAAACGAGGGGTTCGCCGTCAACGCGCAGACGGATCTCTGCCCGCTTTACTCCCTCGCGCGGCAGGGCGGCGATCTCGTATCCTCGTTTTCCTCGGCGCCCGTGGCGGCGTACGATCTCTACCTCGTCAACGCGCAGTCTCCGTACGTTTTCGGCAGAAACGGAGAATTTCTCGCATCCCCCCGCGTCGATAATTTAACCAGCGTTTTCGCCTCCGTGGAAGCGCTTACAAGCGTGCGCGCGGCAAGCGGCGTATGCGTCGCGGCGATTTTCGATAACGAAGAAGTGGGCAGCCGCACGCTGGAGGGCGCCGGCGGCGACTTCCTCGAACGCACGCTGCGCCGATTGACAAGCGCGCTGAAATTCGACGACGACGAATATTACAAAGCGCTGCACTCCTCGTTTCTGCTTTCGGCGGATAACGCGCACGCGCTGCACCCCAACCACCCCGAAAAATGCGATCCCACCAACCGCCCCGTGGCGGGCGGCGGCGTGGTAATCAAATTCCACGCGGATAAAGCGTACACCACCTGCGCGCTTTCCGCTGCGGCGATCGAAGAAATTTTCAGAAACGCGGACGTGCCTTTCCAGAAATTTTATAACCGTTCGGATGTACGCAGCGGCAGCACGCTCGGCTCCATCTCCCTTTCCAAAGTCAGCCTGTTAAGCGCGGATATCGGCATCGCGCAGTTTGCGATGCACTCCGCCTGCGAAAGTTTCGCCATCTCGGACTACGCTTCCATGCGTTCGGGCATCCGCGCGTTTTTCGCTTCGTCCATACAGGTATCGGGCGACGACATCATCATCGGCTAATCCCCTTGCTTTCCCCTTCGGGCAGGCTTCGCCTGTTTCGTAACGGACTGTCGCTTATCGTTTGTATCTTTAGTTTTTGCCTTTGGCATATCCCCTTGCCTAAAAAAATCAGCGAACTTCATTTTTTCGGCAAAAATAATCAGCCACTTCGCGGCTTCCCCTTCGGGGGGATTTTCTTGCCGAACTGCCGCTTTACGGCAGCTTCGGCAGCCTGCTGTCTGTGAAACAGACTGATGAGGGGCGCAGCTTGTTTTCTATATAAAAAATTTTCAAACGAAGGAGCAGTTCCATCTCCGAAAAGCCATTCGGTCAACGCCCCCTTGCTTTCCCCTTTTTCGCTTTTTCTCTTGGGAGAGAAAAAGCGAAAAAAACTATGGTCGCGGGGAAAGTGGCGAGCTTCAGCGAGCCGATAGAGGTCAATTAAAAAACATCGGCTTCCAAGCCTCTTCCAAAAATCCGCCATGTTTTTACGCAAAACCGCCGCCCCCGAAAAAGGAGCGGCGGTTTTATTTTTATGATAAACAGAAAAGTTACTTCGCCAGAATTTCCGCAACGATTTTTCCCGTTTCTTCGAATTTCCCTTCCATTTCGGAAACCAGCTTCAGCTGCGTGCGACAGCGCACAAGGTTGTGTCCCTCGTACTTTGTGGCGAAATACGTATCGCCCGAAAGATAATCGGCAAGAAAACGCATGCCGCATTCTATCGTCATCAGATAGGCACCGTAAGGCAGCAGCTCCGCTTCCTTTGCCGTAATCGAACCGCGCACCGCGCCCACATACCCCTCGGCGTACGCCTTGAAATATTCCACGTTGAAATGCACTTTGTCAAGGTCTTTCTCGTCCTCGGCGGCGGTGGAAGCCCCGAAGCGGATAGAATCGCCGAAGTCGTACAGCATCGAACCGGGCATAATCGTATCGAGGTCGATCACCGCGCGCGCTTCGTTCGTCGTCGCGTCCATTAAAATATTGTTCAGCTTCGTATCGTTGTGCGTAACGCGCAAGGGCAGCGAGCCGTCTTTCAGCGCGTCCGTTACTTTCGAATAGGTGTTCGCCCGCGCAAGAATAAAATCGATTTCGGGGCGGCAGTCTTTCGCGCGCCCTTTCACGTCCGCTTCCAGCGCCGCTTTGAAATCGGCGAAGCGCTTAGGCGTATCGTGGAAACGCGCAATCGTCTCCGTTAAAAGCGAAGCGTCGAACGCGGCGAGATAATTCTGAAATTCGCCGAACGCCTTGCCCGAATTTTTGAAAACTTCTTTATCCGTAACCGTCTGATATGTAACCGTATTTTCGATGAAATCGTACACGCGGTAGCAGCTTTCGCCTTTCAGATAGGTTTTTCCGTCTTTCGTGGCTATCACGTTCAGCGTTTCCACGCCCTGCTTTCTTAAAAATTCCGTAACGTAGCAGATATTGCGCATCAGCGCGTCCGTATCGGGAAACACGCGCGTGTTGATTTTCTGCATGATATACCGCTTTTTATCCGTGGTAACCAGCATGGTTACGTTGATGTGCCCTTCGCCGTACGGGCGGATATCCGTTACCTCGCCTTCCAGCGCGAATTGTTCCGCTACCGCCTTATAATCCTTCGTAAAGTCCGTCATGTACGTATCCCCCTATCGCGTCTTTCACTTCCTGCAAATCTTCGCGGTAGGTAATGCCGTACCATTTGTCCGCGTTTTTAAACACTCTCACCGTGGCTCTGCCCGTATCCACCGCCTTCGAAATCACCGACGGAATAAAGAATTCGTCTTTCGTCAGATCCGCCGTCGCAAGGAACTTTTTATACTCCTCTTCCAGCACTCCGAAAATATCGGGAGTCAGCCCCCAGAGGTTCATCGAAACGGGCGTATCGCCGGGCAGTTTCACCGTTTTTCCGTCCTTTTCGAACGAGCCGTCCGGATTGATTTTCGTTACTTCCGTAACCTTTTTCAGATACCCGTTTTCCGTTTCGCAAATCCCGCGGGAAACGGTGCCGTTGGGGCTCAGCGTGTTGGCAAGGTGATATGCCGTCATCGCGTACTCGCCCTTTTTCGCGTTTGCCAGATGGTCGTGAATTTCGAAAAACGCGTTGTGCCCGTAGTAATCGTCCGCATTGATAATGGCAAACGGCTCTTTCACAACGTCTTTGCAGCAGTAAATCGCGTGCCCCGTGCCGAACGGCTTCTTTCTTCCCGCGGGCAGTACGGAAGTATCCTGCAATACGTATTCTACGGGAATCGTTTTCGCAATGCGGTTGCCGATGAGTTCTTTGAAATCTTCCTCCATATCTTCGCGCACGATAAACACCACTTTATCGAACCCGGCTTTTTTCGCGTCGTACACCGAAAAATCCAGAATTCCCTTGCCGTCCGCCGTTACCGGCTCGGCTTGCTTCAGCCCCCCGAAGCGGCTGCCCATGCCCGCCGCCATCACCACAAGCGTAGTTTTCATAACTTTTTCTACCTCTGAAAAAATAAATTTTACGGATTTTCCCCCGCGGACGATTTTTTTGCGGAATTTTTCGTTTTTTCCCGCCGCCGCGTTGACATTTCCTCCGTTTCGCGCTATAATTATAACATATCGGAAAATAATAATCTATATGTTTTTATATATATTTTCTAAAATTTTCGATATTTTTCCTATTTTTACCTACGGAGAACGGCAGGATGAACAACCCTTACTATACGGAATGTCCCGTGAAAGACGTGCTTTCCGTTAAATCGCTCTATACATTTTTCAGGAAGCAGATTCCGCGCGATTACAATTTTAAAGGCGAAAGCCACGATTTTCACGAAATTCTCTGCGTTATGTCCGGCGAGGTGGGCGTAACGGCGGATAAAAACGTATACCGTCTGCCGGCGGGGCAGGCGATTTTTCACCGCGGCGGAGAATTTCATTCGCTGTGGTCCGACCTCGGCACTTCGCCGGAAATCATCGTGTTTTCTTTTGCCGCCGACGTCTTTCCGCAAAGCGACAAACACCTCTTCACTCTTTCGGCGCAGCAGCTTTCGGAAATCTCTTCCGTTTTCGCCGCGGCGCAGAAGGCGTTCGTGCTGGAAAGCGTGCGCGTGGCAGCCGTCCGCGAAGGTAAAGAAGCGGAAGCTTCCGCCGTGGTGAAGCGGCTGGAATTGTTTGTATTGTCGCTGTTTACGGATGCGCCGGAAACGGGATACGTAAACGCGAACGCGGGCAGATCCGCCGAAAATTACGCGCGCATCGTGTCCGTTCTGGAAACGCACGTGGCAGACGATTTAACGGCGGAACAAATCGCCGGGCTGTGCAATTTAAGCATCCCCGCGCTGAACAAAACGGTGGCGCGCTATGCGGGCTGCGGCGTGATGAGCTATTACAACGAACTGCGCCTGAAAAAAGCGGAAGAGCTGCTTCTCAACGGTGCAAGCGTAAAAGAAGCGGCTCTTTCTGTGGGATTTTACAATCAGAATTATTTTTCCGCCTGTTACAAAAAGCACAAGGGCGTTCCGCCCTCGCACGTCAGACCGTAATTCACAGCATATATTTCGCGGACATTTTCAGTACGGCGGAAAAACTATCGGATAATTCGCGGATTTGTTCCGCGTTCAGCTCCGGCGCGTTTTCAAACGCGCCGATTTTTTCTTCCAGCCCCTCCGCTTCCAACCTGTCGCCGACGGAAAGCGCGGCTTTTTTCAGGCGTTTCAAAAGCTCCCGTGCGTGGCGAAGTTCCACCGCCGGTTCGCAGATTTCCCCGCCCGCGGCGGCGGGCACAGCCGCGGCTTCGCGCAGTTTTTCGCGCACGTAGCCGTTGCCGCGCTCCGGCAGAACGTATTCTTCCGCGGCGCGCGCTGCGGCAAATTTTTCGCGGCGTTCCTCCCGTTTTTTCGCACGGCACAGATGCCACAAAAACGCCGCGTACAACAAAAAATACAGCGCGGCGAGGCAGCAATGCAGCGTGCGGAAATCTTCGGCGGAAAGTTCGCGGCAGTACCCGCAGGCAAGCGAAAACAAAATGAAAAACGCTCCGCCGCAGGCGAAAAAAGCCGCGTTTTTACGCAGAAAACAGGCGAAAAACAGCGTAAAAAAGGCGCAAACTACGCCGAAAATAATTAAAAAAAGCGGCGAAATCGTTAATTTTTCGGTAACTTTCAGGTAATTCATGCGCAGATTATGCCCGTTTTTCAACGTTTTTAACCCGTTTTTATACACATTTTACCCGTTTTTTCGCTATATTTCTACGGTGTAGCCGCGGAATAAGTTAAACAATGTACAACGCACGTTTTCCTCTTTCAGCCCCGCGATTTTCGCTACCGCCTTGCGGTACAACAAAAGCTGCGGCTTATACCGTTCCTTCAGCGAGGCGGCGTCGCGCGAGGAATATTTATAGTCCACGATGTGCGCGCGGCTTTCTTCCAGCAGCAGCAAATCCGCCGCGCCCTGAAACAGCGTGGTTTCGTTTCCGAGATTGCCGTAGCGCTCTTTATCGTAAAAATATACGTCCCGCACGGGCAGCGAAACAAGGAAGTTCCGCTCACGCAGAATCTGCGTTTTCGGCTGCGGGCGGCGGGAGAGTTCCGCAAACCGCGCGAACACTTCGTTTTTCAGAAGCGAAGCCAGCTTTTCGTTATTTAAAAGCGCGTCGTACTCCTCGCTTAACAGCCCCGCGGCTTTCATGCGCGCCCGTTCCTTTTTTGCAAGCTCCGCCGAAGTATCGCCGCCCGCGCGCAGAAACGCGAAATCGGCGTACTGCAAAAAGGCGTGATAGGCAAGCCCCGTAAGCCGCCGCGTTTCCGAGCCCGCGGCAAACACGCCGGCGGGAACGTCTTCGTCCGCGACGTATGCGGCGCCCCCCTGCGCGCCGCCGCCCGCCGCCGCTTCGATTTCGCTCATCACCGAGGTGGCGGATTGCTTCACGGGCAGATTTTCGCCGCCCGCGAACGGGTATTGCCGCCGCATTTCCCGAAGAATCGATTCCGCCAGCGCGGCGTCGAATTCCGTGGAATACGTTGTTTGCTTCGGCTGCTGCGGCGCCTCTTCCTCTTCGTTTTTCACAAGGTATTTATCGAACACGTAATCGGGGATAAATTCCGCGTACGTATCGGCGTACAGCACGTTCATCGGCGGCGGTTCTTTGCCGAACACCACGTGCAGCGCGAATTTCGCGCGGGTGAGCGCCACGTAGAAAACGTTCAGTTCGTCCGCGCGTTCCGCGGCGATTTTCTTTTCTTCGATGAGATCGCGCAGGAGCGTTTCGCGCTTCACCATGTTTTTTACGTTGTACATTTTCGTGGCGACGCCAAGTTCGTCGTCTGCCGAAAGTTCGCCCCTGTCGTTTCTGCCGCGGAACGGATCGCACGCGTCGCCGAGAATCACCACGGGGTATTCCAGCCCTTTGGAGGAGTGCATGGTGAGAATTTTCACCACGTTTTCGCCCGCGTTTTCCTCGTACATGATTTCGCCTTTCATCAGCTGCAGTTTCACCAGAAATTCGTGCACGGAAAGCGGCTCCGGATCGGAGGCGAACGAAAGGAAGTAATGCAGGCGTTTCAGACATTCCTTGCCCGTTTTTCTTGCCAGCAAGCCCGCTTCGGCGCCGCAATCGGAAAACAGCTTCGTAAGCACTTCTTCCGCGCCCGCCACGCAGGATAAATCGCGCAGATAAGAAAAATAGGCGAAAAAGGCGCGCAGGCGCGCGGCGATGTCATCCGACTTCCCCCGTGCGTACGCGCGGCAGGCGCCGCGGAACGTTTCCTCTTCGGGATAAGCGAGGCGGATTGCCGAAAGCTCGTCCGGCAGAAAGTTGCCCGCGGGCGAACAGAGCGACGAACAGAGCGGAATATCCTGTTCGGCGTTATCGATATAAGAAAGAATATCTTTCGCCGTTCTGATTTCCGGGAAATCGTCCAGACAGACGGGCGAGCACGTTGAAAAGGGAATATCTTCGAACGTGAACGCGGCGATGATGCCCTGCGTTACGGGCTGCCTGTTTTTGCGCACGAGCACGGCGATATCGCCGTAACTCACCTGCTTCGTAACGCCTTCGTCCGGATCGAACCAGCTGCGCTTCAGTTCCTCTTTCACGATACGCGCGATTTCGTCGCCCGTGGCGCACCTGCCCGAAAGCGCGTTGAATTTTTCGTCGCGGACGATTTTGCTGCGTTCGAACACCGAATACACGCCGGAAACGGGCGGTTTGGTTTTCTTTTCTTTTACGGCGAGATGAAAGCACACTCTGCCGTCGGTTGTATACCGCTTCGCCCCCTCCGTCATCACGCCTTCTTCCGCGTAGTTGACGAACGAGGTATCTTCGCGCATCGCCGCCGAAAAAATTTCGTTGACGGCGTTTAAAATAGCGGGCGCGCTGCGGAAATTGCTGTTCATGGAAAGCGAATGCGCGCCGCTTTCCGCCGCGTAGGCGCCGCGCTTTTTGGCGAAATATTCCGAACGGCTGCCGCGGAAACCGTAAATCGCCTGTTTTACGTCGCCTACCAGAAACACGTTTTTGCCGCCGACGGCGGAAAGCAGTTTTTCCTGCACGGGATTGACGTCCTGATATTCGTCCACGAAAACGTACGGGTATTTTTCGCGCAGTTCGTTTCTGACGGCTTCGTCTTTTAAAAGCGCAAGCGCGATATGTTCGAGGTCGTTGTAATCGAGCACGTTTTTTTCGCGCTTTTCCGCCGTGTATTTTTCTTCGAACAGCAGTACGTATTTCGCGAGGCTCTTCGCGATTTTTCCCGCTTCGAGATAATCTTCCAGCGCCTTTGCTCGCACGGGGACTTCCGCCGCTTTTTTGTGCAGATTATCGAACGCCGTTTTGCAATCGGCAAGCGCGCCGGCGTGTTTTTCGAAATCGGGCGGCAACGATTTGGACTTGCTTTGCTTGCGCGTGTAGCCCGTTTCTTTCGGCACTTCTTTCAGCGCGAAATAATCTTCCGTGTTTTCGAAATCGAGAAACGCGGCGATTAAAAACGTGGCGTTATCCATCGACTGACGCGTGCTTCCGCCCGCGTTGACCGCCGTGAAATATTCTTTTTCTTCTTCGGCGCGGCGGCGGAAATAACGGCATTTGCGTTTGAAATTATCGAGCAAGCCCGCGCAGACGGCGTTGAATTTTTCTTCCGTGTATTCGGTGCCGCGAAGCAGGAAGTCCCGGTAATCGTCTTTATCGCGCAGCGAGGCATAGGCGGACATGAGCACTTTTTTTAACATGTCGTCCTTTTTTTTGCGGAAAAACACCGACAACAAAAGCTGAAAATCGGGGTCGTTTGCCGTATACGCCTCTTCGAACAGCGCCGTTAAAGCGCGCAGCTGCAATTCTCTGCCCGGTGCGTCGGAGGCGGAAACGATGGAAAAATCGCCGCCCGTGCCCGCCGCGAAATAATGCGTGCGGATAAGGTTTGCGCAGAAAGAATGTATGGTGGAAAATTCCGCGTTCTGCGCCGCGGAAAGCTGTTTTTTGAGCCGAGGCAGATCGGAAACGGGCGTATCTTCGGAATTGACGGCTTTGACGAGCGCGCTTTTCAGCTTATCTTTCATCTGCTGCGCGGCTTTCTTCGTGAACGTTACCGCGAGAATTTCCGATACGTCCGCCCCGCCTAAAATCAGGCGGACGATTTTTTCGATCATCACCGTGGTTTTGCCGCTGCCCGCCGAAGCCGAAACGATTGCTTTGCCCCGCGCTTCCAGCGCGGCGGTTTGTTCTTCGGTAAATTTATTTTTCGCCATTTTCTTTTTCTCCCCGCGACGTTTCTTCGCGCGCGCCGCTTTCGAGCAGTTCGTTGACGATGGAAGCGACGCGTTCCGGTTTGACGTTGAGTTCTTCTTTGCGCTGTACCGATTTTTCGGGATGGAAGCCGCAGATGCCGCCGTACGGGCAGTACAAACAGGCGGCTTTCGCGGGCGAAACGCCGATGTAACCGGCTTTCAGTTCTTTCCGCGCGCCCTCGGCGACGAACGAAGAATATTCGACGAAACTTAAAAACGTCAGCCTGTCCATGGAGTGCGTGTTGCGGGTATCGCCGTTTTTCGCCGTGAAAAATTCGCTTTCCGTGCCCTTTTCGCCCGCAGCCATCACGGGATCGCCCGCCGTGAGCGCGTCGGCGTCGCCGCAGAAAAATCCGCGCATTCTGAAAGGCACTTCGTCTTCGTCGGAAAAGGACAGAGAAGCGGGAAAATAGAACACGCCCGCGGGGATTTTATCGCCTTTCGCCGCCGCCATGTACATTTCCAGCTGAATTTTTCTGCCCGTATAGTAGGTGCTTACCGAATCGTCGATGCTGCCCGTTTTATAATCGATAATGCGGATGAAATCGCCGGAAACGTCCACCCGATCGATTTTGCCGCGGAAATCCGCCGTTTCCACACTTTTTTCCGTTTCCGCCACGCGGTAGAGCGAGCCTTTCACCTGACGGAACGCCGCCACAGCCGCTTCGACGCCCTCGCCGAGCAGGCGTTTTTGCGCGTACTCGCCCGAAAGCGTATCGCCCGAATAGCAATACGGCGGCTTTTTCAGCAGCTCGTTGCCGACGGATTCCGCCTCTTTGCGGATTTCCGATTCGGTTTTCGCCTCTTCGAAACGCTTTGCCGTGTTTTCTAAAAGTTCGTGAATAAAATTGCCCGAATCGGTTGCCAGAACGCTTTGTTCTTCGCGTTCTTTCAGCCGCAAGCCGTATTGCAGGAAATGCCTGAACGGACAGGTGAAATACGTTTCCAAGGCGCTGGGCGAAATTTTTCCGCCCTTGAAAAACAGCCGTTCGCCGCACGCCACGAACGAATTTTCCGCTTCGTCGCCGAACACCGCGGCGGCGCGCGCCCATTCGTCGTTTTCTTCGTACCTCGCCAGCGCCTGTTCCAGCGAATTGCACTTCACGCCGTATTTTATCCCCGCGGCTTCGTCCTCTTCGCGGAGGATATACCATTCGCGGAGGGCGGGCGCGAGCGCGGAACAACGGTAGGCGAAATCTTCGCCGCGCTGCCGTTTTTCGACGCGGATCGGATTGCCGCCCGCCGTACGGAACAACGCCGTTACGTAACGCAGAATTTCGGAAACGGCGGGTTCGGAGCCGTCCGGCGAAAGCGCGTAGGAAAAATACGCCGCATCGGTGAACGTGCAGAGGTTCAGGGCGGCGTCCTCGCGACCGCGGAGGTTGACTTCCGCCACCGTGGGTTCCATTTTCGCTTTGACTTCGGCAAGTTTTTCCATTTCGCGATCGGATATGAGCGCGGTATCGGACGTGGTTTTCGGCACGGTTTCGTTCATGCCCGCGGCGAACAGAAACCGCACTTTTTCGATGCGGGAATCGGTGATATCGCCCACGAAAACCGCGTCGGTTTTGACGGGAATCAACGAAATTTCCGTGGCGTCCAGCCCGTCCGCCAGCACGTCGGCAAATTCGCCCACGTTCATTTCGCGCCCGCAAAGAAGCGTTTCCGTTTCGCCGAGGACGCGTTCGAGCACGCCGCCGATCTGACGGAGATAATCGACGAGCGCCACGTCCTGCACGCGCTCCGAAATTTCGGCGAGCCGTTCCTCCGCGCCCGCGACGTTTAAAACGGTACGCACCGCGGCGCAGTATTCTTCGCCTTTCGCGCGGCGCTTTATGGGCTCGGTTACGGCAAGCAGGCGCGCGCGCTGTTCTTTTAACACCTCTTCGTCCGGGTTGTCCGTTGCCGAAGCATCGTCGGGCGCCGAGGGTTTGTCGGGCGCCGAAGAATCGCGCAGATTTTTAATTTCGCGCTTCGCGCCGCCGCGGTAGTTGGCGTAGCGGGAAAGATAGTTGCGGTATTCGTCGCTTTTGCGCAGAATTTCGTATGCGGGAAGTTCTTCGCGCGCCGACGAAAGTTCCGATGTTTGTTCCGCTGCTTGTTCCGACGGTTGTTCCGATGCCGACCGGGCAGCCGGCTGTTCGCCGGGGGCGGTGAAAAACGGGTTCTGCAAAAGCGCGTCTACGGCTTCGGGGGAAAAGCCCGTGCGGACGGTTTCGAAGCAGGACAGGAGGAACGCGGCGAGCGGGTGAGATTTCAGCGAGCGTTTTTCATCGAAAAAGCAGGGCAGGCGGTATTCGGAAAACGCCTTTTTTACCGCCGGGGCGTAGCCTTTCAGATCGGACACGAGCACGGCGAAATCGCGGTAACGGAGCGCGGGATTTCCGGCAAGGCGCTTTTTGATTTCCGCCGCTACCCGCTCCATTTCGTCGTTTTTATCTTCCGCTTCGAAAATGCGGACGGCGTCGGTGAAGTACGGTTTTTTCGCGCCCGAAAACGCCGAGGGATCGAACAGACCTTTGCGGAGCACTTCCGCCGCGCCGCCGAGGGGCGTGCCGAGATCGATTTTTTGCACGGGACCGCCCGCGGTTTCTTCCGCCGCGCGCAGAAAGGCGCGGAGCGACGAGCCCGTGTAGATATCCTCTTTGCCGTAACAGAATATGCCCGTTACGTTATCCGCCGCCGCGAACGCCGCTTTCAGGGTTTTTGCCGCCTGCGCCGTGAACGAGCCGTAGCAGAGAAAGTATACGTCCGCGCCCGAAAGTTCGCCCGTGCTTTTTAAATATTCGGGCAGCAGCGCGAGATAGCCGCTTTCGTCCACGTAGCCGTTTTCCGTTAAAAAACGTTTATATTCGGCGTAGATTTCGGCAAGATCGGAAACTTTGTCCTTTAAAATGCCGCCATCCAGCGCGTCGGCGCCGTTTTTCAGCGCTTCGGGATCGATTGCGGACGCCGCTATCTGTGAGATGGTTTCGTACAAGCCGCGCGCCGTGCCGCGGGGAAGTCCGCGCGTGAAGCGTTTTAATCTGCCGCGTTTCTGCAACGACGATACGATGCCGTCGATCGCCACGACGGAGCCCTGTTTGGTGAGGACGCGCCCGCGCGATTTCAACGCGCGCGCATACGTGGTTACGTACGAGCGGAACGAACCGCCCGTCGCAGCCGTGAGAGCGCGCTCGGCTATCAGCGTGAGCCTGTCTTCGCAGAACACCACGCCGCGTTTATTTTCGTCCGCCCGTTCGCCTTCGGCAACGAGCCGAGCCATGATTTCCATACATTCGGAAAGCGAATACGCCCCGATCGCCCGTATCATCTGAGTGAAATTCTCCTTATATCTCCGCCGCATATCTTCGCCGCGGGAAAAGACGTTTTCTTCTATTATAGCACATCGGCGGGCAAAAACGGTGAAAATTTCGGGAATTTTTCACAATAAATTGAAAGAAATCCCTTTTTTATTTTTACAATTTTTTAAAAACGTGCTATAATAATTGGGTAAGCGCGGTTTCCGCGCTTGAAAATTCACCATTCCGAACCGGAGAAAACATTATGAAATTCAGAAAAATCGGCGCGGTTGCCGCGCTTGCCATGGCTGCCGCCGTTTCGCTTTCGGCTTGTTCCGTATCGCAGCCCACTCAGTTTAACGCGCGGTGGCGCAAAGCCGTTACCGACGCCAGCGAAAACGTGGACCTCGGCGGCGCGAAAGAAATCGCCGAATATAACGTTTCGTTTGAAAAAGGCGGCAACGACGCGTATTCCGTAAACTATACGAACGGGAAATACAAAACCGAACTTTCGGCGGAAAACGGAAACTACGTTTACGAAACGACTCTTTCGATTGACGTAAGCTATACGTTCGGCGCGGAAACCGCCGCGTTTGCGGGCGAAAACGGCGATACCGTATATTCGAAAGTGATTGCGAAAAGCACGCAGAACGGACTGAAGCCCGTATCTTCCGTGAAAAAAGTGGCGGCGCACGTACCCGCTTCCGCTTCCCCCGTTTCGCTGACGGGAAGCAACGGCTGCTACCGCGAATATTTTTACGTGATTACCACCGATTATTCGGCGAACAGCTGCACGATCGAATATTTTGCGGACAAGACCTTCGAAACCGCGCACCCTTCGTACAAGGCGCAGACGCGCACGTTCGAGCCGGACGACAAATATTCCCTCATCGACAACGAAGAACTGCTGCTTGCCGTGCGGGCGATGGATAAAACCGCCACTCTTTGCGTGTACAACACGGCGGCGGGAAAATTGCAGAACGTTTCCGTAACGAAATCGAACGCGGAAAAAACAGAATTTTCGTTTATGATTGCGGGCAAGGAAGAAGCCGCCGCGAAGCGCGACGTTTCCTACGTGCCGTATTCGCTGGCGATCAGCGATACCAACCCCGGCGCCACGCAGAAAGTATGGGTTGCCGAAACCACGAAAGCGGAAAACAACGAATACCGCAACGTGATTTTAAAAATGGAAACTCCCCTTTCGTTCAATCTGGGAACGCTGGTGTACGAGCTGACTTCCGTGGATTTTCTGGACGACTGATTTTTACGGACGTACGAATTTTTTAAAAACGATATTTTTTCCGCCTGTCTTTTTATAGACGGGCGGATTTTTTTACCGGAAATTTTTTTTAAAAAGCGGTGCGATTCGATTTACATTTCCCGAAAAAGTTGTATAATTATTTTGTTTTTTAAGAGGACGCTTTGACTTATGAAAAAAATAAAAGAATTGTTCGAACCGGTAAATCTGACGAAAGGAAGCGTATGGAAAGTAATCGCGGGATTTTCTGTGCCTATCCTCATCAGTTATCTGTTTCAGCAAATCTATACGATTGCGGACGCAGCCATCTGCGGGAAATTTCTCAGCGAAAATCAGGTGGCGGGCGTAAACAACACGGGAAACATCGTCTTTCTCGTATTGCAGTTCGCCTTTGGCTGTACCGCGGGGTTTTCGGTGATTACTTCGAAACATTCGGGGCAAAAAAACATCGGCGCGATAAAACGTTCGCTGGCGACGCAGATTGTTTTATCTTTCATTATCGGCGTTATCCTTACGGCGGTTTCGATTCTTTCGATTAACCCGCTGCTGAAAGGAATAGGACTTCAAGCCTCCGAAAATCCGGTGCAGAACGAAATATACCGCTCGGCGTACGTTTACGTTTTCATCATCTTTGCGGGCTGTCTTGCGCAGATTTTTTACAATTTAAGCGCATCGTTTTTAAGAAGCGTCGGCGATTCGTTTGCCCCGCTGATATTTCTGATTGTTTCCGCCGTACTGAATATCGCGCTGGATTTACTGTTTATCGCCGTATTTCATACGGGCGTGGCGGGCGCGGCGATCGCGACGATTATATCTCAGGCGATTTCGGCAATCGGGTGTTTTGTATATACGTTTGCGCGATACAAAGAATACCGCCTGACGAAATCGGATTTCCGTCTTGAAAAAATTTCCGTGATAAATCATCTGAAGCTCGGTCTGCCCCTCGCTTTTCAGTTTTCGATACTGTGCATCGGACTGATCGTAATGCAGGCGGTCATCGTAAAATTCGACACTTCCGCCGACGGCGTGGTGATTTCCGCTGCGGCGCAGAACGGCTTCGGCGCGGCGACGAAACTGAACAATTTTTTAATGTGTCCGTTTAACGCGCTGGGCACCGCCATGCTTTCTTACTGCGGGCAGAATTACGGCGCCGGAGATACGGAAAGAGTGAAAAAAGGCGTGAAAGACGCGTTGCTGATTGCTTTCATCGTCTATATCGTCTGCGCGGGCGGCGGATTGCTTCTGACCATCGGCGGAACGTATATGAAAATATTTTATTCGGACGAAAAAATCAGCGAGGCGGCTATCCGCTACGGAAACACCTATCTTTATTGCGACTTATCTCTATATTACCTCCTCGGCGTATTGTATGTGCTCCGCAATTCTTTGCAGGGCATCGAAAAATCGCTGTTTCCGCTGGTTGCGGGAGTGGGCGAACTGATAGCGAGAACCGTTTTATGCCTGCTGCTGCCCGCGGCGCTCAACCACGGACCGATTGACATCAACGCAAGCTCGTCCGCGCTGCTGGGACTGACGTTTGCCGACCCGCTGGCGTGGGCTGCCGCAAGCGCGGTGCTTCTGTTCGGGGCGTTTAAATATATCTTCAAAGCAAAGCGGGATAAGCGCCCGCATATTTAACGTTTGCCGAAAGTTCGCCGCGCCGTGTTTTTCGGAAAAACGCATTTTTCACGGAATCGCGTTTTTCGCTGAGCCGCGCCGCCGATTTTTGTATATTATACATTTATGCAATACAATTTTTATTTTATTCATAAAAACGGCAAAAAAAGCGCAAAAATTATAAAAAATATTCAAAAATATACATAAAACGTTTGACAAGGCAAGCAAAAAGGTGTAAAATAGCCTCATTGAAAATCAAACGAACCCAACAAAAAGGAGATTAAAAAAATGAAACTTAAGAAACTTGCCGCCATTGCGCTTGCAGCCACCGCCGTTACCACCGCCGCTTCCTTTGCTTCCTGCGGAACGGACGACAAAAAAGAAACGCTGATCGTTTACACCGAAGCGGGCTTCGCGCCGTGGGAATTCACGGCAGCCGGTTCCACCGACATCATCGGCGTGGATATGGAAATCGCAAAATATATCGCGAACAAATACAACTACGAGCTTGACGTAATTAACGGTACGTTCGATTCGATCGTAGCCGGTATCTCCGAGGACAACGCCCTGGGCATTGCGGGCATTTCCTGGAAAGCGAGCCGTGCGGAAGCAGTTGAATATTCCAAGTTCTATTACGGCGGAGCGTTCCAGGCGGTTGTTTACCTGAAATCTTCGAACCCCACGCTGACGGACGACAACGACTTCGCCGCTTCTAACTTCGAAGGCGCGAAAGTGGTATATCAGACGGGCACCACCAGCCAGATGACGATTGAAGAAAACGAAGCCGCCTGGAAGATTTCTTCCAAACAGGACTTCACTCTGGTTGCCGCGGCGCTTCAGGAAATGAAAGACACGGCGAACACCTACCTTGTGGTTGATTCGCAGGTGGCGGCGCAGCTTGTGGCTTCGGACAGCTCCTGCGCGTACTCCACCATCGAAGGCGTTGACGCGGAAAGCTACGGCATCGTGGCGAAGAAAGGCAACACCGCTCTGATTGAGAAAGTAAACGCCGCTTTGGACGAACTGCTTGTAAAGGATGCCGACGGGAAATCGCAGATTGACAAGTGGCTGGAACAGTATTCCGCCATCGAGCCCGCCGAATAAGCGAAAACAAACGGAACAGAATAAGAAAAGAGCCGGATTGAATTTCGGCTCTTTAGCCGTATAATAAGGACGACGAAACATGACAAACGCCATAAACGCTTTTCTTGCGAACGCGGGAAAAGATTTCTACAAATGCTTTCTGGAAAACAGAAGCTATCTCCTCTATCTGAAAGGCTTGCGGAACACGCTTTTAATCGCTTTCGGTTCCTGTTTATTGGGACTGATCATCGGCATTGTGGTTACCTGCGTGCGCATTATCCCCAAAGACAAGCCGATTGCGAGGTTTTTCGATAAGGTTGCGGGATTGTACGTAACCGTCATTCGCGGGACGCCCGTGGTATTGCAGCTGTTTATCTGCTATTTCGTGATTTTAAAAAGCATGAAATCGGCGAACTTTTTAGGGATTCCCGAAACGCGCGGCATTCCCGTGGCGATTATCGCGTTCGGGCTGAACAGCGGCGCGTATATGGCGGAAATTCTGCGCGGCGGAATCAATTCGGTGGACGCGGGACAGATGGAAGCGGGCAGAACGCTGGGGCTGACCTGGCTGCAGACGTTTACGAAAATCGTGCTGCCGCAGGCATTGAAAAGCGCCATTCCCACGATGTTCAACGAATTCATCACGCTGGTGAAAGAGACTTCCGTGGCGGGGTATGTGGGCATTGTGGACCTGACGAAAATTCAGACGTACATTACCGTGCAGACGATGCAGCTGTATATGCCCCTCTTTATCATTGCGGCGATATACCTGATTATCGTGCTGGGGTTGCAGCAAATACAAAAAAGCATAGAAGCGAGGTTGAACAGAAGTGAACGCCACTGAAACGGATTGCATTGTAAACGTAGACAACATCTATAAAAATTTCGGCGCGCTGCAGGTGCTGAAAGGCGTATCGTGCCGCGTGAAAAAAGGCGAAAGAATCGTTCTGATCGGTCCTTCGGGGAGCGGCAAAAGCACGCTGCTTCGCTGTATGAATCTGCTGGAAAAACCGACGTACGGAGAAGTGTGGCTGGACGGGAAGCTGGTAACGCCCGTGGACCCCTATCTGCACCAGGAAATCATTGAAAAATCGAAAACGTACGCGAAGATGCTTGCGGCGGGCGAGATTGAAAAAAGCGAACTGGTGCATGAAATCAAAGCGAAAGATCTGCTGCACGAAAAGCACGAAGGCGCCGAATACAAAAAGGCGATAAAGACTTTGTACAAAGAAAACGTGATAGATATCAATCTGGCACGCAGAAAAATGGGCATGGTGTTTCAGCATTTCAATTTGTTCAACAACCTGACCGTGATGCAGAACATGACTCTGGCGCCCGTGAAGCTGAAGCTGAAAACAAAGGAAGAAGCCGAGGAAAGCGCGCTGAAGCTGCTGCAGAGAATCGGGCTGGGGGATAAAAAAGACGTATACCCCTCCACTCTTTCCGGCGGACAGAAACAGCGTATCGCCATTGTGCGGTCTTTGAACATGAACCCCGAAGTGATGCTTTTCGACGAGCCGACTTCGGCGCTGGACCCCGAAATGGTGGGCGAAGTTCTGGCGCTGATGAAAGATCTTGCCGCCGACGGCATGACGATGGTTGTGGTTACGCACGAGATGGGGTTTGCGCGGGAAGTGGCTTCGAAAGTTTTGTTTATGGACGGCGGCGTTATCCGCGAGGAAGGCGCGCCCGAACAGATTTTCTCCGCGCCGAAAGACGAGCGCCTGAAAGAATTTTTATCGAAGGTGCTGTAAGACGTTTCTGACGGAATATAATTTGCAGAGCCGTTTAACAAAAAATTATGCTTATGACCGAAAAGCTCACGGAAAAAATTTCCGTGAGCTTTTCGGTATCGTCTGAAAGCGCGATTTTAAAATTTTCTGCGGAAACCGAATCCGCATGGAAACGGCGCTTTACAAAACGCGGTTTATCTGGTACTCCCGACGAGAATCGAACTCATAATTGTCCCTTAGGAGTCGATTCTGAGCCACCAAATTGCCTCAAAATAGGCATTTTTCTTGCAAATCGCGCACTTTTTTGTGTATTTTGCGTCTATTTTAGTCTATTTTTTGCGTTTCAAACAGTAAATTTCATATCTTTTAGCAATTTCTATGCCAAAAACTATGCCAAAACTATGCTGTTTTGAAACTAAGGGTTGGAGTTATCCGCCTATAATAGTATCACTCTTTTTAACTGCTATCAAGTTCATGGACTTAGGATAATTTTTCGCCCCTATTCATGAATATCAAGCACGTTCAGAATTCTTTTGAATGTGTCCTGACCATCAAGGCAAGTATCTCTAAGCCAACCTTTCTCTTGATTCCAGTTTGCAAGTCCACGATAATAGAAAGACTTCTTAGAGTCTTCTATAATGAAAGGAATGATATTAAACCTGAGACATTCTTTCAAGGCAATCAATCTGCCGACTCTTCCGTTTCCGTCTTGGAACGGGTGAATATATTCAAAGTCGGCGTGAAGTTCGATAATGTCGTCGATTGTTATATTGCTTTTAGAGTTGAAATTCGTAACGAGTTTATCCATCGCTTTATGGACTTCGCTCGGCTTGCAAGTTTCTCTTCCACCGACGGTATTTGCTCGCTTCTTATAATCTCCAACGGCAAACCAATCAAGAGATGAATCCTTAGTTCCTTGTTTCAATAGCAAATGAAGATGCTTGATAATATCTTCGCTCAAAGGCTCTAATGCCTTATCGATTACGTAATCGATTGCGCGGAAATGATTGCTTGTTTCGATAATATCGTCAACCGGAATACCGTCGCCGACGTCAATCGTTCTTGTTTCAAAAATCAATCTTGTTTGATCTTCCGTAAGTTTTGAACCTTCGATATGATTAGAGTTATAGGTCATTCTGACTTGTAATTCATGATAAAGTCCGCCGGAAATTTTGGCTTTTTTTTCTTCACGCAGAATTTGTAAAATGTGATTATCGCAAACCTCTCTGAACAAATCATCAGGACCACAATGCAAAAAATCTGCTATTTTGACAAGAACGTTATTTGCAATTTTTTCACCCTTTGAAATTTTGGCTATAGTTCTGGATGATATGCCGAGTTTTGTAGTTAAATCAGATTTGGTTAAACCAATTTCATTGAGCTTATTTTCTAATGCCTTATAAGAATACATATCTGCCTCCTTATTTCTTTACTTATTATACCACAATAAAAGCAAAAAGTAAAGATAAAACAGAAAAAAAGTAAAGACTTCATATTTTATTGCCTTTCGTTGTTGCTGTTGTAGCACAAATCAGCGGCAATAGCAACTACCGCGAAAAATAGCACTTAAAATCTTTATGTTTACTGATTGAGTCAGACTCGAAAGAGTATGGCTTTTTTCTTTTTACGGCACTATTTTTCTCTCAAAGCAAGTTTGTAGTTGCTATTGCCCATTGCAACATAATTTACAAATCAAATGAGTTTCGACCCGTGCTACTTTGCCCCTGCCGAAAGGCAAAATAAAATATGGAGGTATTCCAGAAAAATGAAAAAAGTTGTTTACTCAATCAAGAAAGTCAGAGGCGACTCTGACAGCAAGATTTCCGGTCTCGGATTTCTTAACGATGAAGGAACGTTGCTATGCAAGTGCGTTTCAAAAACAGGCAAACGTTATACAAGAGCGTTTGATGAAGTTGAACAGCATTGTCACCCTATAATCGGAAAAGAAAACGAGTTCAAAGGTTACGTAACTATGTATTACGAATACGACGGCAGAGATATCGAAGTCGAATATTCGGTATGGTATAAAACGGTATAAGGAGTAAGAAAAATGGCTGAATATCAACACTTTGACGGTGAAACCTACATTACTTTCAATATTGTTTACACAACCGAAAAAGAAGTTCAACTTGCTGTTACGAATCGTGGCAAAATAAGCGTTCTGACCTACGACTTATACGAAGATAAAAACGGCAAGTATTTTGAATACGGTTGCAACTATGAAAGAATTTATATCGAAGATTTTGAGGTAATGTGAAATGAAAGGAAATATTAGTATTGTTATAGGATCTTGGGGTTCATACAACGAATGTAACGAAAGAGCGTTAGGCTCAAAATGGCTCGACCTTTCGGACTATTCCGATTGGGACGAAATTGTAGAAGAACTTAAAAAAGAAGGCTTTGAACTTGACGGTATCGACGAAGAACTGTTTATACAAGACGTCGAAGGTATCGAAGACCGTTCTGTGAATTGGGATTACGTCAACCCCGAAACGTTGTTTAATACGCTGAAAGAATCGGGAGTATTAGATAACGATTACAAATATAAAGTCTTTTCTGCTTTTCTCGAAGTTCGTTGTTACGATGATTTTGAAGAAAAAGTCAATTCCCGTGGCGAACATTGGGATGACAATATTAACTTGTGGCAAGGTTACGACTGGGAAGAATACGGCGACGAAATGCTTGCCAACTGCTGCTACGATATACCCGAAGAAATAAAGGATTTTATCGACCTTGAACGCTATGGTAGATACTGCGGCGAAGAATACCTGCAAGAATACAGCGACGGCTTAATCGAAATACAATAAGGAGTTAAAAACTATGAATATTACAACAGAAAATAAAAAACAAAAAGCAATCGAACTAATGAATAAATTAGACATTTACAAGCCCTATATCAAAGGTTTCAAAGATAAAAACAGCGTGTGCTTTTATGAGAACTTTGGCGGATTTTGGGCTTACCAAGAGCCGGAACTCATGGCTAAAATCAAAGAATTTGAAGAAAAACACAACGTGCTTGTATATGCCGTAACGCACGAATACACCGAATTTGGCGAATGTTACGACTTCCTCTACATACCCGACTATGAAGAAGAATGGGATGAAATGCTTTATCCGCAAGGCAATATGTTTTACGCCTATGCTTATGTTTGGAATGTGGACGACGATTTCTGCTCAGAGTTCGGCACAATCGGTATTCGCTCGTTCGGTGGCGGAATTAAAAGAGTTGCGTGAGGTGAAAATATGAAAATTTATCTTGTTTTATTTCAATATTGCACAGATGATTGCGATGGCGTAGATATTTGGAAACTAAAAGTGGAAACATCGGAATCTATTGTAAGGCTTGGGACGAGTATGACGGCGGCATGAAACAAGATTTTGCCGATTACGAAGTGTTCTATACTTCTCGCCTTGTCAGCGGTTTGCTCGAATATAAAGGCGAACATTATTCCGACGGCATCAAATTTAATTTCGGAGTCGGTTCCGATGAGTACAACGTCAATATTTCAGCCTCTCCGGACTTTGAAATAAAAGGCAGTGAGTTGATTTCGTATAACGGTAAATCGAAAGCGGTAAAAGTCCCGGAAGGTATCAAAACTATCGGTGCAAGCGCGTTCTGGAACAACGTATTCGTAGAAGAAGTAACTTTGCCGGAGTCGCTTGAAAGGCTCGGCGGCGATTGCTTTTACTACTGCAAAAACTTGAAAAAAGTAAATATTCCTAAAAAGGTATGGATAATGGGCAACAATCCGTTTGCTGGATGTCCGAAACTTCAAATCATAAACAAAAGCCCGAATTTTATTCTTGAAAACGGTGTTTTATACGATAAAAACAAAACTAATCTGATACATTATACGATATCGAACGAACAAACGGAATTTATCGTTCCCGACGGTGTGATATGTTTATGCAAACATTGTTTTTACGCTTGCAATAACTTGCGAAAAATCGTTATTCCCGAATCCGTAATAAGGTTTGAAAACAATCCGTTTTCGGGATGCGAGCATTTATCCGTAGAAAGTCATACGCCGTATTACATAATCGAAAACGGCGTAATTTACAACAAATTCAAAACAACAATCGTCGGGTGTTTGAACGGTAGTCAGATTGACTGCTTGCGTGTTCCCGAAACGGTTTCGCTTATAAGCCGAAATTCTTTCTGGAATTGCAAAGGCGTAAAGAAAATCGTTATTACGAAAAACGTAGACAGAATAGGATATAACCCGTTTGCGGGATGCGAGAATTTAATAATCGAAAGCGAAAACGATAATTTTGTAGTAAAAAACGGAATCGTATATGATAAAACGCTTACGCATATGTTGTGCGCTACCGATAAGGCTGTCGGAAAAACGTTTACAGTTTCAAATGGAACAACGCATATAAATCGCGGCGTTTTCAGCGGGTGTAAATCTCTTGAAAACATTGACTTCAACGGCGTAACGTATATTGACAAGAGTTCGTTTACGAGTTGTATAGGTCTTACTGATGTTTATATTCCCGATTCGGTTACCTATATCGGAGAGTGGGCTTTTGCTTACTGCGTGAATTTGAAAAAGGTGAGCATCGGCAAAAATACGTTTGTGGATAAAAACGCGTTTAACGAATGTCCCGCCGTTATCGAAAGGAGAGCGTAATGGAAAATTTGATTATTGAAAGCGATAATCTTGTAGCAATGAAAAAAATATTGCCTGAATACGAAGGGAAAATCGACGTAATGCCGATAGATCCGCCGTATAATACGAATATTCCTTACGTCGGCTACAAAGATTTCGATAACGATTGGAATATTTTTATGCGTGAACGGCTTGAAGTGGCATATAATCTTTTAAGCAACCGCGGCGTTATGTTTATCCATATCGACGAAAACGAATACGTTGACTTGTACAATATCTGCTCAGATATTTTTGGTCGCGAAAATGTTCGAACATTGATATGGAAGAAAACCAACGAATATTTCGATAAAAATCGCATCGAAAAACCGCTTGAAAACGGAATTCGTCGTACACACGAATTTGTTTTGCTGTGTGGGAAAAATCTGGAAGAAACGGTATTAAAGCCTATAATGCAACCAACGCTGCAAAACGGCAAAGTAGTTGAACGGGAAAAGCCGCTTGAAACGATAATCGATTTTCTAGGTACGACTTCCTCCGCAAAAGACGAAATAGGAGTCTTACTCGGAGATAGAACGGCATTTTCCACCCCTAAACCGATGAAACTGATTAAAGAACTTGTAAGAGCGGCAAGCGAAAAAGATTCTATCGTTCTTGATTTCTTTGCCGGTAGCGGCACGACAGGGCATGCCGTTATGGACTTAAACAAAGAAGACGGCGGTTCACGCAAATTTATTTTGATAACGAACGATGAAAAGAATATTTGCCAAAATGTCACCGTGCCACGGATTCAAAAAGCGATAGAACTTTTTGGCTATAAAGAGACTTTTGAAATTTACGGCTTTTTGAAGTTGCAAGACAAATTCTGTCCTGTAAAAATGTTTGTGCTGTGGTAAAAATAAAGAATGTAAAAAACGACCGAGACATTCTCGGTCGTCCTTTTACGAACTCGCTGTTTACGCTGTTTTGATTTAATTTTCTTGAAATTCCCCAAGAGTATCTAACATTTGGGGTGCACTTCAAAACGCTCGGCTACTTTTTTTGTGGAGCATAAAGAAAAGGAATCGCATCGACCGATACGATTCCAAACGGAAGTGGCGTCGGATCCCGGGCTCGAACCGGGGGCCTTGCGCTTAGGAGGCGCACGCTCATATCCAACTGAGCTAATCCGACATCTCTTTTATTTTACTCAAATTGACTGAAAAATCAATGATTTGAAGTTGCTCAAACAAAAGAAATTTAACGATATGAAAGATAGTCAAAGCATTGAAAACTATGCCAAAACTATGCCAAAACGTTACCCAACACAATATATTGACTTGAAATTACCACAAAAACACAATATATTGTGGTTTTTACGGGCTAAATCCACACCTTAGGAGGGGACTGTTATATCCATTTAACTACGGAAGCGAATTTGCTTTTTTCGGTTATTTCCGTGCGGTTTTGCTACCCGAAATCATTGCTTTCGGCAATCGAAGGTTTCAGCCGCATCTTTGTTTCTGTTTCTACGCTACATTATACACGTTTTTTCAAAAAAAAGCAAATATTTTCGTCGCTCCGGAAAAATTTTGCGCGAGTTTATTTTTATCGGAAAAATGTCAGCCATACGTTTGACAATTTCAAATCGGTGTGCTATAATCTTATCGTAAATCGAACAGATCTTTTGTACCTGACGGTATGTCCGACGGATACGGGAATATACTTTTCCTTTCCGGCGGCGGCGCGTTTCTTAAGCGCAAGTGGAGCACCACGTGGAACAAAAGACTTCAACGCCGACCGTCTGGGCACTCTTATTTTTTCACAGGAATAAGTGTGCCTTTTTTCATTGGCGGAAACAGTTTTTATCTTTCAGATTTCGCTTCATTTCCCGCCGCTTCGGCGACGAACAATTTTTTTCAGGAGGCATTGTTTTATGAAAAAAGTGGCTGTAATCATGGGCAGCGACAGCGATCTTCCCGTAGTATCGAAAGCGGCGGACACGCTGAAACGCTTCGGCGTTCCGTACGAAATGCACGTCTTTTCCGCGCACCGCACGCCTGCGGAAGCAAAGGCGTTTGCCGAAAACGCCAGAGAAAACGGCTTCGGCGCGATTATCGCGGCGGCGGGCATGGCGGCGCACCTTGCGGGCGCGATTGCGGCGAATACCACGCTTCCCGTTGTGGGGATTCCCGTAAAATCGGGGGCGTTCGGCGGGCTGGATTCCCTTCTTGCCACCGTACAGATGCCTTCGGGAATTCCCGTGGCTACCGTTGCCGTAGACGGCGCGACGAACGCCGCGCTTCTTTGCGTGGAAATGCTGGCGATTACAGACGAATCGCTGAGCGAAAAACTGGCTGCGGCCCGCGCCGCCGACGCAGAAAAGGTGCTGGCAAAAAACGCCGCGATCGAAGCGCAGTTCAATTTATAATTTTCTTCCCGTCAACGTAAAAAACGGCGCCCTATATTCCGAGCCTTATAATCCTTATAAATATCGGACAAATTTTCAGGCGCCGCATCGCAGATATCCCATCTCACCGTACACTTATTCAATCAAACGGAGGTTTCACAATGGAAAAGAAAGAACAACTCTACGAAGGAAAAGCAAAAAAAGTATTCGCTACCGACGATCCCGCGCTTGTCATCGTTTCGTATAAAGACGACGCCACGGCGCTGGACGGACTGAAAAAAGGCACTATCGCGGGCAAGGGCGTGGTGAACAACAAGATGTCGGACTTCCTCTTTGCGCTGCTGGAAAAGCACGGCGTGCCCACGCATTTCGTCAAAGAACTCAACGACCGCGAAGCACTCGTTAAAAAAGTATCCATCGTTCCGCTGGAAGTGATCATCCGCAACGTTTCCGCAGGCTCTTTCGCCAAACGTTACGGCGTTGAAGAAGGCATCGTATTCAAATCCCCCACAATAGAATTTTCGTACAAAAACGACGACCTGCACGACCCGCTTCTGAACGAATATCACGCGTTGGCGCTGAATCTTGCCACGCGCGAAGAAATCGACGAAATCAAAGCGATGGCGTTTAAAGTGAACGATATTTTAAAAGAATACTTCCTTTCGCTGAACGTAAAACTGATTGATTTCAAGCTGGAATTCGGCAGACTTGCCGACGGGAAAATCGTGCTCGCCGACGAAATTTCGCCCGATACCTGCCGTTTCTGGGACGCGCAGACCAACGAAAAACTGGATAAAGACCGCTTCCGTCGCGATATGGGCGGCGTGGAGGACGCGTACAAAGAAATGATGAAACGGGTATTCGGTTAATCCTGCCCGTTTTCTTCCCGCATAAAAAAGTTTCAATATCCGGGCGTTTATCGCCCGTAAAATACCGAGGATTTACGAAATATTTATGAGCACTTTAAGAGAAGAATGCGGCGTATTCGGCGTTTTTTCCCCCACCACCTGCGCCGTGGCGGACACCACCTATTACGGCTTGTTCGCGCTTCAGCATCGCGGACAGGAATCCTGCGGCATCGTTGTCAACGACGACGGCGTTTTCACCTCGTATAAAGACGTCGGGTTGGTGAACGACGTATTCACGCCGGAAAACCTTGCGCGACTGGGCGAGGGAAACATTGCCGTAGGGCACGTGCGCTACGGCACCACGGGCGGCAACGATCGTTCGAACGCACAGCCCATCGTGGTGAATCACGTGAAAGGCAGAATGGCGCTGGCGCACAACGGCAACCTTGTGAATTCGGGCGAACTTCGCCGTTCCCTCGAACTGGAAGGCTCGATTTTTCACACCACCAGCGATACGGAAGTGATTTCTTACCTCATCACCAAAGCGCGGCTTACCGCCCCTTCCATCGAACAGGCGATCAACGTCGCGATGAACAAACTGAAAGGCGCGTATTCTTTGGTGATCGCCTCCCCCTCGAAACTGATTGCCGTACGCGACGAACACGGTTTCCGTCCGCTCTGCTACGGCAAAACGGAGGACGGGCGCTACATCGTGGCTTCGGAAAGTTGCGCGTTGGACGCCGTGGGAGCGATGCTGATCCGCGATATTCGTCCCGGCGAAATTCTCGTCTTTGAGAAAAACGGCATCCGTTCCATCGAGGACCATTGCAAAAAAGCGCCGCACACGCTGTGCGTTTTCGAATATATCTATTTTGCCCGACCCGATTCCGTAATCGAAGGCTGTTGCGTACACAGCGCGCGGATGCGTGCGGGCGCGTTCCTTGCCCTGGAACATCCCGTTCAGGCGGACGTGGTGATCGGCGTGCCCGATTCGGGAATCGACGCCGCCATCGGATATTCCCGTCAATCGGGAATCCCCTACGAACTCGGCTTTATCAAAAACAAATACATCGGCAGAACGTTTATCGCGCCCGGACAGAAAAGCCGCGAGGACAAAGTGAAAATCAAGCTTAACCCCGTTTCCGAAGTGGTGAAAGGAAAGCGCGTTGTGCTGATTGACGATTCGATCGTGCGAGGCACCACGAGCGCGCGCATCGTCAAACTGCTTCGCGAGGCGGGCGCGACGGAAATTCATATGCGCGTTTCCGCCCCCGCGTTCACGAACCCGTGCTACTACGGAACGGATATCGATTCCAAAGAAAACCTGATTGCGTGCAAACACACCGTACCCGAAATAGCAAAACTCATCGGCGTGGATTCGCTGGGCTACCTCGGACTGGAAAGCGCGAAACAGATGGCGAAAGGCGTAAACGGCAGCGGCTATTGCACCGCCTGTTTCGACGGCGTATACCCCACCGAAATTCCTTCCGCGCCCATGAAAAACCGTTTCGAGACGAAAATATCGGAAAACAACAAGGAGTAACACCTATGAAAGATTCGTATTCCAAATCTTACGCCGACGCAGGCGTTGATATCACCGCAGGCTACAAAGCCGTGGATCTGATGAAAAAACATATCGCGCGCACCGTTACGGACGGAGTTTGTTCCGACGTGGGCGGATTCGGCGGATTGTTCGACCCGAACATGAAAGGCATGGAACACCCCGTACTGGTGAGCGGCACCGACGGCGTGGGCACGAAACTGAAAATCGCTTTCCTTATGGATAAACACGACACCGTGGGCATCGACTGCGTGGCAATGTGCGTGAACGACATAATCTGCTGCGGAGCGAAGCCGCTGTTCTTCCTCGATTATATCGCCTGCGGGAAAAACGTTCCCGAAAAAATCGCGGAAATCGTTTCGGGCGTAGCCGAAGGTTGCGTACAGAGCGGCGCGGCTTTAATCGGCGGCGAAACGGCGGAAATGCCCGGATTCTATCCCGCGGACGAATACGACCTTGCGGGCTTTGCCGTAGGCATGGTGGATAAGAAAAACATTCTGGACAATAAAACGATGCGGGAAGGCGACGTTGTGATTGCTCTCCCCTCTTCCGGCGTACATTCCAACGGATTTTCGCTGGTGCGCAAAGCGTTGGACATAGAACATTGCGACCTGAAAAGCCCCCGCGAAGAACTGGGCGGACAATCCCTCGGAGAAGCGTTGCTCGCGCCTACGAAAATTTACGTGAAGCCGATGCTTGCCCTGTTTGATAAAGTGAAAGTAAAAGGCGTATCGCACATCACGGGCGGCGGATTCTTTGAAAACATTCCCCGCAGCATTCCCGACGGACTGGGCGCGGAAATCGAAAAATCCGCGGTGAAAATCCCCTCGGTTTTCCGCCTGATTCAAAAGGCGGGCGACGTGCCCGAACGGGATATGTTCAATACGTTCAACATGGGCGTAGGCATGAGCGTTGTGGTGGCGAAACAAGACGAAGCCGCCGCGCTGGAAATTTTACGCGCCAACGGAGAAAACGCCTACACGATCGGCAGAATCGTGAAATCCGACGTAAAGGTAACGCTGAAATGAAAGACGGCATTACGGGCGAAAAAGTGAATATCGCCGTGTTCGTTTCCGGCGGCGGCACGAATCTTCAGGCGCTGCTCGACGCGGAAAAAAGCGGCATAATCCGTAGCGGACATATCGTGCTCGTCGTTTCCGACAATCCTGCCGCATATGCCCTGCAACGGGCGAAAAACGCGGGGAAAGATACGGCGACGGCGGAAAAAAACGGGCATACGCAGGAAGAATTCGAAGCGGAGCTGACGGCGGTTTTAAAGAAATATAATATCGGGCTTATCGTGCTTGCGGGATTTTTGCGTATTTTTTCTCCGTCGTTCGTTAAAAATTACGAAAACAGAATCATCAACGTGCACCCCTCCCTGATTCCCTCTTTCTGCGGAAAAGGCTATTACGGCTTGCGCGTGCACGAAGCCGCGCTTGCTTACGGCGTAAAAGTAACGGGCGCCACCGTTCATTTCGTGAACGAGATTCCCGACGGCGGAAAAATCATCATGCAGAAAGCCGTGGAAATTCAGCCAAACGATACGCCCGAAACGTTGCAGCAACGCGTAATGCGCGAAGCGGAATGGAAAATTCTTCCGCTCTCCGCAGAAAAGGTATGCGAAAACATGCTTGCACGCGACAACGGGGCAGGCGAATAACGACGATTCTTCCCCCTCCGCGGACGGCAAAAAGCAACCGTCGGCGCATTGCGGAAAGCAGAGCCTCCGCGCACGAAACAAGGAAAAAACAAATGGAAAACGAAACGTATAAAGTTTACGAAGCGGACGCGCTTCTTAAAAACATTTCTTACCCCGGACGCGGCATCATCCTCGGCACGACGCCCGATAAAAAACATTTCGCTCTCGCCTATTTTATCAGCGGTAGAAGCGAAAACAGCCGCAACCGCGTTTTTGAAAAGACGGCGGACGGCACGCTCCGCACGATTCCGTTCGATCCGTCGAAAGTTACCGATCCTTCGCTGATTATCTATAACGCCGTGCGGCAGTTACAAAACGACACGATTGTTACGAACGGCGACCAGACGGACACGGTTTTCGACGGAATGAGCCGGGGAAAAACCTTTTGCGAATCGCTGGAAACGCGCTGTTTCGAGCCGGATTTTCCTAATTTCACCCCTCGTATCAGCGGCATTTTATATGCGGGCGACGAAAATAAGGCGAAATACGAACTGAGCATTTTAAAAAGCGCCGACGAAAACGGCTCGGCATGCAATCGCTTTACGTTTTCTTATGCGCCGCTCGCGGGAATCGGGCATTTTATCCGCACTTATACAGGCGACGGCAACCCGCTGCCTACCTTTTCGGGCGAGCCCGTGAGAGTGGCGATTCCCGATACGGCGGAGCGATTCGCCGAAATTCTCTGGAACGCCCTGAACGAAGAAAACAAAATTTCCCTGTACGTGCGCTATATCGATATCGCAACGGGAACTTATACCGACCGACTGATCAACAAACACTGAAGATTCCACTTTTCGGGAGAGATACAAATGAAAGAACTTCAACTGAAATACGGCTGCAATCCGAATCAGAAACCTGCGCGCATTTTCATGCAAAACGGAAAAGACCTGCCCGTCGCCGTTCTGAACGGGCATCCCGGCTATATCAATTTTCTCGACGCGTTCAATTCCTGGCAACTGGTGAAAGAACTGAAAGAAGCGCTTTCGATTCCTGCCGCGGCGTCGTTCAAACACGTCAGCCCCGCAGGCGCGGCGGTCGGCTTGCCGATGAGCGAAAAATTGAAAAAGGCATGCTTCGTCGACGACGTGCAAGGCGTGGACGAATCTCCGCTTGCCCTTGCTTATGCCCGTGCAAGAGGCACGGACCGCATGTGTTCGTTCGGCGACTGGGTGGCGCTTTCCGACGTGTGCGACGTGCCCACGGCAAAACTTCTTGCCCGCGAAGTATCCGACGGCGTGATTGCGCCGGGGTATCTTCCCGAAGCGCTTGAAATTCTGAAAGGCAAACGCAAGGGCATGTATAACGTTGTTCAAATTGACGAGAATTATATTCCCGAACCGATTGAACGGAAACAGGTTTTCGGAATCACGTTCGAGCAGGGCAGAAACGATTTCGGGATTGACGAAACTCTGCTTGAAAAAATCGTTACGAAAAATACGACTCTTCCCGAAAGCGCGAAAAGAGACCTGATCATTTCCCTCATTACGTTGAAATACACGCAGTCGAATTCCGTCTGCTACGCGTTCGACGGGCAGGCGATCGGCGTTGGCGCGGGACAGCAATCGCGAATCCACTGCACGCGGCTTGCGGGTTCGAAAGCGGACACGTGGTTTTTACGGCAATGCGATAAGGTGCTTTCGCTGCCTTTCAGAAGCGATATAGGAAGAGCCACGCGCGATAACGTAATCGACGGATACATCAATCGCAACGAAGAAGACGTATGCGCCGAAGGAAACTGGCAGAAATATTTCGTATCCCGCCCCGAACCGCTTACGGATAGCGATATTGCCGCTTATCTTTCCTCGATTCGCGGCGTTTCCCTCGGCTCGGACGCATTCTTCCCTTTCGACGACAACATTCAGCGTGCTTATAAGAGCGGCGTTTCTTACGTGGCGCAGCCGGGCGGTTCGATTCGCGACGAGGACGTTATCCGCCGTTGCGACGAATACGGCATCGTGATGTGCTTCACGGGCATGCGTCTTTTCCATCACTGAGCACGAGACAGACATAGTACGGATACGGCACCGCAAAGGAGAACGATTCATGAAAATACTTGTGGTAGGCGGAGGCGGACGCGAACACGCCGTCATAAAAAAACTCAAAGAAAACAAATCCGTATCGGCGATTTACGCGTTACCCGGAAACGGCGGTATCGCGAAAGACGCCGTATGCGTGAACATCGGCGCGAAAGACGTTAAAAATATTGTGAAATTCGCCGTGGAAGAAAAGATAGATTACGCCGTGGTTACGCCCGACGATCCCCTCGTACTCGGTGCGGCAGACGCGCTGGAAGCGGCGGGAATCCCCTGTTTCGGTCCGAAAAAAAACGCCGCAATCATCGAAGGCAGCAAAGTTTTTTCAAAAAATCTGATGAAAAAATACCATATTCCCACCGCGGCTTACGAGGTGTTCGATAATGCCGGCGACGCGCTTGCCTATCTTGAATCCGCGCCGCTGCCCGCGGTAATCAAAGCGGACGGGCTCGCCCTCGGCAAGGGCGTTGTCATTGCGGAAACGAAAGAAGAAGCGCAAAGCGCGATTCGTTCGATGATGCTGGATAAAGTGTTCGGAGAGAGCGGCGCGAAAATCGTGGTGGAAGAGTTTTTAAGCGGTCCGGAAGTATCGGTGCTTTCGTTCACGGACGGCAACACGATTGTTCCGATGATTTCTTCCATGGATCATAAACGAGCCGAAGATAACGACGAAGGGCTGAATACGGGCGGCATGGGCACGATAGCGCCCAACCCTTTCTACACGAAAGCCGTGGCGGAAAAATGTATGGAAAAAATATTTCTGCCCACCATCCGTGCGATGAACGCGGAAGGCCGAACGTTTAAAGGCTGCCTGTATTTCGGACTGATGCTCACGAAAGACGGTCCGAAAGTAATCGAATACAACTGCCGTTTCGGCGACCCCGAAGCGCAGGTGGTGCTTCCTCTTCTGGAAAGCGACCTTCTTACCGTAATGCGCGCCGTTACTTACGGAAAATTGGCGGAAACGGAAGTGAAATTTTCAGACAACGCCGCCGCGTGCGTGGTGCTTGCTTCGCAGGGGTACCCGAAAAAATACGAAACGGGGTTTGAAATTACCGTGCCCGAAAACATAGAACAAAGCGTATATTACGCGGGCGTGAAAGCGGGAGAAAACGGAACGTTGCTCACCGCGGGCGGACGGGTGCTGAACGTAACCGCCGTTGCCCCCACGCTACGCGAAGCCGTTGATCTTGCCTACGAAAAGGCGGAACAAATCACCTTTAAAAACAAATATTGCAGAAAAGACATCGGCAAAAAAGCATTGCTTGTTTCGGCGGAATAATCCGGCGTTTTGCCGCGAGTTTTTCCGCCGCATAAACGCGGAACCGCAAACCAACAAGGAGAAAATCATCATTATGCCTTATCGTATCTATTCGGAAAAGAAAAAAGAACTTGCGGGAGAGGCGCGCGCGCTTCTTTCCGACATCAACAACCTCCTGTGCATTTCTTCCGTAAAAGACGTGCGAATCATCCACCGTTACGACGCGGAGAATATCGACCGCGAAACGTTTGACTATGCCGTGAAAACGGTGTTTTCCGAACCGCAGACGGATATCGCCTGCGAAAATCCCGATTTCGGCGGCGGAACGGTGTTTGCCGTGGAATACCTTCCCGGACAATTCGATCAGCGCGCGGATTCCGCAGCGCAATGTATTCAGTTAATTTCGCAGAAAGAACGCCCTTTAATCCGCACGGCGAAAGTATACGTGTTGTACGGCGACGTTTCCGAAAGCGAACTTTCGGCAATCAAAAAATATGTGATTAACCCCGTGGAAGCCCGCGAAGCTTCGCTCGCTCTCCCCGAAACGCTGGAAATCGCGCACCCCGTGCCCGAAAGCGTAGCGACGATAGACGGATTCACGGAACTGGAAGGCGAGCAGCTCAGAGAATTCGCCGTGAAATACGCGTTGGCGATGGACGAGGACGACGTGAAATTCTGCCGCGATTATTTCAGAAAGGAAAAGCGCAACCCTACCATGACGGAAATCCGCATGATTGACACCTACTGGTCGGATCACTGCCGCCACACCACCTTTCTCACGCATATCGACAACGCCTCTTTCGAGGACGAACTTCTTCAGAAAACATACGAAGAATATCTTGCCGTAAGAAAAGATTTGCATCGCGAAAACAAGCCCGTATGCCTGATGGACCTTGCCACGATCGCCGCAAAAGAACTGAAAAAACAGGGCAAACTGGATAAACTGGACGAATCGGAAGAAATCAACGCCTGCACGGTGAAAATCAAGGTGGACGCGGACGGAAAAAGCGAGGACTGGCTGCTGCTTTTCAAAAACGAAACGCACAACCACCCCACGGAAATCGAGCCGTTCGGCGGCGCGGCTACCTGCATCGGCGGAGCGATCCGCGATCCCCTTTCCGGGCGTTCGTACGTGTACGGCGCGATGCGCGTAACGGGTGCGGGAAATCCTCTCACCCCCGTGAGCGAAACGCTTCCCGGAAAACTTCCGCAGCGTAAAATCGTTACCACCGCCGCCGACGGCTATTCTTCGTACGGCAATCAGATCGGGCTGGCGACGGGAATCGTAGACGAAATTTATCACGACGGCTACACGGCGAAACGCATGGAAATCGGCGCGGTGATTGCGGCGACTCCCGCCGGAAACGTGCGCAGAGAAACGCCCGCCGCGGGCGACGTAGTCATTCTCCTCGGCGGTAGCACGGGGCGCGACGGCTGCGGCGGCGCGACGGGTTCTTCCAAATCGCATACGCTGAAATCCCTTGAAAAATGCGGCGCGGAAGTGCAGAAAGGCAACGCGCCGGAAGAGCGGAAACTGCAACGGCTTTTCCGCAATAAAGAAGCATGTCTTCTGATTAAACGCTGCAACGATTTCGGCGCGGGCGGCGTTTCCGTAGCCATCGGCGAACTTGCCGACGGGCTGGACATCGACCTTAACGCCATACCGAAAAAATACGAAGGACTTGACGGCACGGAACTTGCCATCAGCGAATCGCAGGAACGCATGGCGGTGGTGGTGGCGAAAGAGGACGCGGAAAAATTCCTCGCCCTTGCGCGCACCGAAAATCTTCAGGCTTGCCCCGTAGCCGTGGTGAAAGCCGAACCGCGCCTTACGATGCGCTGGAACGGAAAAACAATCGTAGATATCAGCCGCGAATTTCTGAATTCCAACGGCGCGGAAAAGCACGCCGACGCGCACGCGCAAAAGCCTCTTCCTTACGAAAGAGAGGTGCGCGGCACGTTCAAAGAAAATTACGAAACGCTTGCGAACGACCTGAACGTATGCTCGAAACGCGGACTTTCCGAGCAATTCGATTCCACAATCGGCGCGGGCACCGTGCTTATGCCGTTCGGCGGGAAAAAGCAACTTACCCCCGTACAGGCGATGGTGCAGAAAATTTCCGTGGAGAAAAAGCACACCGACGATTGTTCGCTGATGGCATGGGGCTACAACCCTTTCGTTACGGAAAAAAGCCCCTACCACGGCGCATATCTTGCCGTAATCGAATCGGTGTGCAAACTGATTGCCACGGGCGCGGAATTCAAAGATGTGTATCTCACCTTCCAGGAATATTTCGAACGCCTCGGCAAAGATGAAAATCGTTGGGGCAAACCGTTATCCGCTCTTCTCGGCGCGTTCCGCGCGCAACTCGATTTACAGATTGCCTCGATAGGCGGCAAAGATTCGATGAGCGGCTCTTTCGAAAATTTAGACGTTCCCCCTACGCTTGTTTCTTTCGCCGTTACCACGGCGAAAACGAAGGACATCGTTTCTCCCGAATTTAAAAACGCAGGCGATAAGGTATGGCTGTTCTCGCCCGCATACACCGCCGATCGCCTTCCCGATACGAAATCTCTTCTTTCCGTATTCGGTAAGATCACGACGCTTCTGCACGAAAAGAAGGCGGTTGCCTGCTACACGCCCGCTTACGGCGGCATCGCGGAAGCGATAATGAAAATGTGCTTCGGCAACGGGCTCGGCTTCCGTTACGGGAAAATCTCCGATACAACGATTTTCGGCTATTCTTACGGCTCGTTCGTTGTGGAAGTATCGGCGGACACAGCGGAAAGCGAGCTTGAAGGCGGCGTTCTCCTCGGCGAAATCACAAGCGACGGAAAGATTACCAAAGGTACGGAAAGCATTGCCTTAAACAGCCTGCTTCACACCTACGAAAACAAACTGGAAGGCGTATACCGCTGCAATATTCCGTTTGAAAAATCGCCCGTGCCCACGCTTTCTTACAAAGCGGAAAAGCGCGTATTTCCCGCGATAAAAACGGCGAAACCGCGCGTACTCATTCCCGTCTTTCCCGGAACGAACTGCGAATACGACAGTGCGAAAGCCATGCGCGACGCAGACGCGGAGCCCGAAATTTTCGTCATCAACAATCAGAGCAGCGAAGCCGTGGCACGCAGCGCGGAACGCTTCGCCGAGCTTATCGGCAAATCGCAGATGATTTTTATCCCCGGCGGCTTTTCGGGCGGCGACGAACCCGACGGCAGCGGGAAATTCATTACTGCGTTCTTCCGCGGCGCGGCGGTGAAAGAACAGGTGGAACTTCTGCTTGAAAAACGCGACGGACTGATGCTTGGTATCTGCAACGGTTTTCAGGCGCTGATAAAATTAGGGCTTGTCCCCTACGGAAAAATTCTGGACGCCGACGAACACAGCCCTACGCTCACATACAATAAAATCGCGCGGCATCAATCGAAAATCGTGCGTACGCGCGTGGTTTCGGATAAATCTCCCTGGCTGGCGGGCGTGAAACCGGGCGATATTTTCAACGTGCCGATTTCGCACGGCGAAGGGCGTTTCTATGCGGAAGAATCTTTGATAAAACAGCTTGCCGAAAACGGGCAGATTGCGACGCAATATGTAGACGAAAACGGCGAAGCGACAAACGACATACGTTTCAACCCGAACGGGTCGGCATATGCTATCGAAGGCATCACCTCCCCCGACGGGCGCGTATTCGGAAAAATGGGGCACTCCGAACGCTATGCCCCCGACCTTTATAAAAACGTACCGGGCGAATACGATATGAAACTTTTCGCTTCCGCCATAAAATATTTTAAAAACTGAGCGTTCTTTATATAAGGAACAAGCCGCATTCGTTACGGAATGCGGCTTGTTCTTTGTGTGCCATACGCCCCTTATTTATCGCCGCTTTTCCATAATACGACGGAATCGATATTGAAGCGCGTTTTGCTTCTTAGGATTACGCGGTGCTCCCCTTCCGCAAGGCGTTTCGACAAATATGTCGGATTCGTATCGCTGCCGTCGGCGTTGATTTTTACCGTGCCCGCCGATTCCCCGTCGATGAGGATTTCAAAGCCGTCGAATTCTTCCCCTTTGCGGGAAAAAATCGCGAAACGGCTGCCGGTAAAGGTAAATTCCGCCGTGGCGTTTTCGCCTTCGTATAAGTGCCCGAACGTGGAAAAACGTTTGCTCAGCTTCCAGCCGCCTTTATACGTAAATACGTTTTCGTCGGGCGAAAGCAACGTTCCGCCGTCGTATGAAAGCGAAAATTTCGCGCAACGGAACGCGATATAGCGGTAGTTCTGCCCGATTGCCCAGGTATCCGTAACCACCAGTTTATAATAACGGATCTCCCGTTCTTCGAAATCGACCGACACGTTATAATTTTCGCGGACGGCATCTTTCACCGTTGCGATCAATTCCAGATTTTCCGAGTCCGTTCCGCCGTACAGCAGAAAATCTTTCGGCTGATACTGCCGCGAAGGCTCTCCGTAAACGGTGAAACGGTTGGCGCGCATGACGGCGCCGAGATCGGCGGTGATTTCAAAAGGATTTTCCTCGGAAATATCGGAACGATCGGAATGAATCCAGTTTGTATCGTCATCGTCGAACAGCAAATCGATGGATTTCGTACCGTCCCACGGTTTATAATTAGCGGATACAAGCGTTTGCGTGCCGCTTGTTTCGCGATAGTTATACGTGTAATCGCGCGTATAGAAATAATCCGAATCGAAATCCTCCCGATAATAAGTATTCCGGTACGCGTTGAGATAGCTTACGTTTACGTTGTCGCCGTCGAACATGCCTATGCCGAGCCCGACGAAACTTCTGTCGTACGTAACCAGCAGCACCTCTTTGAAATACACCCACTGCCCTTTGGCGAACGTGTAATCTTTATAATTGCTTTCGTTTGTCTGATCGAACTGCACGCTGTTCGTGAGGTTCGTCATGTCTGCGGCAAGCTCGTAAGATTTTCCGTCGAGAGAAACGTACAACGCCGCATACCGACGTCCGCGGAGAGCAAGGCGGTATTTACCCGCGCTCGATATACAGAATTTTCCCCGCACTTCCATGACGGCGTTGTTTGCGGGATTCGGTCCCCATATATCCGTGTTGGCGTTTTCCGTGGGGTTTGCGTTATCCTCTTCCCGCATGCTATCATAGCCCGCATAGCCGTTTTCCGCTGCCGTTACGGGGCTTTTGTACATATTTTCGCTGGTATACGTATAAACGGTGCGTTCCAGCATGGTGGGCTTATACTGCTTCTGCCTGAGTTCGATGACGATATCCGTATCTTCCGCTTCGAACGCGCCGTCGTCTTTCGTGAGTTGAACGGTAACGACGATTTTGCCCGATTCGCGGTTGAATTCGTCCGGAATGTACGTATAAACGCCGTCGGTTTTCCGCACGATTTCGCCGTACGCGGGCTGCGAGATATTCTTCACCTGCCACGAAAATCCGTCCGGCAGCACAAGGTTCGAATTCAAATCGATTTCGAAATTCTCCCCTGTTTCGATTTCGTAGGGCTGCGCCGTTCGGGAATAATATTTCACGCCGTCTACGGTATAGCTTCTGCCCGTCTGATAAATGGTAGCCACGGGCACGAACACGGGATAGTTTTTCGCCGCGTATTCCGCAAGCACGCTTTCCGAAACCGTCTGGTGCAGCACTTCCGTAAAATAGTAGGTCATATCGTAATGCGTGGCGTCGCTCACCGCCTTGTACCATACGTCCGCGCCGCCCGAACCGTTGCCGTTTTTCGTCATCTGCAGATAGCGGGTTGCGCCGAACGAATGCAAAAGGTTTGCATAGCCGTCGAGCGCGGAATTCGTTCCGCTGTTGGAAAGCGTTTGTTTCAACGCCCACGAGGGATTCGTGTACCTGTCCCACCCGACGGCGTATTTTCCCTCGTTATCGTTGCCGAGCGCGCGGTTTGCGGAATTGCGCGTATACAGGCTGTACGAAACAAGGCTTACGGCGTTGTTGGTAACTTCGTCGCCGGGCGCGAACCCGTAGCGCTGATAATGGTGGTTATATTCGTGTATGCACCCCCAGAAGCCGTCGGTAGCGTTGTTTACCGCACTTTCCGCATCCAGCGCGGACGCCATGTAGGCGGGCGGACAATTCACCGTGGAGCGCCCCACGAACGCCACCAGACTGCCCGCCGCCACGAACGGATCATATAAAAACGTAATGCCTATCGCCGCGTTGGAGCCGGACGGCACCTGATTGGAAACGCGCGAAATTTTATCCCACAGCACCGCGGCTGCCGAAATCTGCTGAAAATCGAATCGGGCGGCGCGGGAACGCGGCCCCGAATGGCGCACGGAATCGTCCCATACTTCCATATCGAAATACGGCGCGGAGGATTCTTTGCTTGTTTCGAATTCCTCCTGCGTGGTGTAACCGTGAATATAGTGCGCGTACGGCACGGCGCCGGAAATGGTTACGGTGAACTTTACGCCCGCGTTCACGGGGCGGATATAAACGGGTCCGCCGAGATACGAGCCGACGTACGACGTTTCTTTGTTTACCGTCATGGTATTTAAAATTACGGGCATACGGTTGAAATCGCGCGCCGCCCAGATATTGTTAGCCTGTCCGTTCTGCAACGCCTGCCCGATATACACGACGAGCCCGCCCGTGGTTTGCAGATCTTCCCCGCTCAGTTCGATTTTCACCGTTTCGCCCGCGGGCGCATACAGCCCCGTGATATGGTTTCCCGCGGGGCGCGCGCGCATGGTGATGCGCTTGATTACGGCGGGTTCGTCATCGCGCAGATCGCCTTCGTACATGCCGCTTGCCGCCGTGTGCCGATATAATTTTTTGCCCGTAGCCTCGCCGCCGAGATAGAGATTCCCCTCTTCGTCCATGGCGTCGTACGTGGTATCGGAGGCGCAGATGGCGGCGTTTTCGGCAAGAATGGCGCTTTTTTCTTCCTGCGTGGCATCCGAAAGCGTAACGCCGTACTGCGGATAGCGTTCCAGTCCGCCGTCCGACGTTTCGGGAATACGGCGGGCAACCGTGCCGAGAATTTCTGCAGAATATTCCGTTTTTACGGGATTATATACGCCGGCATCGAATATTTCCGTCGGGTAGGCGTTCGCGTCGGTTTCCGTATCCGACGGCTTCGAAGCGGAAGGATCCGACGGACGGGAGTTTAAATAACAGCAGCGCGCCACCGAAAAACTTACGCCCGACAACATGACAACCGCAAGGCAAACAGCGGCGATTCTTTTCGTTTTTATTTTCATTTCTTTTCACCTTATGTAATTTCCGTTTCGGGTAACATATGTATACCATATTTCGCGGAAAAAGTCAAGAATAGTCGGCAGAAAAAACAAGCCGCGCCCGTTACGGAACACTGCTTGTTTTTTTTCCGACCCGAATTTTTTCAAAGCGCAAACCGCTTTTTTCCGCACGCCGTATCAACCGGCTATCCCGTGATTATCGTTTTTTTTCGGGGGGGGGGGGGGGTAGACGGGTTGAGCAACCGGTTTAACGTTTTTAAAACTTCGTTGATGCGGATAGGTTTGGAAAGGTGATCGTCCATGCCCGCCTCGCGCGTGCGACGGACGTCGTCTTCGAAAGCGTTTGCCGTCATCGCCACGATGATGACCGACTGAGCGTTGGGATTATTGGACGAACGAATGGTTTTTGTGGCTTCGATGCCGTCCATGACGGGCATCATGACGTCCATCAAAATCACGTCGTAATACTTTTCGGTATGCGCCGAGAACATATCGCAGGCGATTTTGCCGTTTTCCGCACACTCCACGATAATACCGCTTTCTTCCAGCAACGTCTGCGCGATTTCGCGGTTGAGATCGTTATCTTCCACCAGAAGCACGCGCGTGCCTTTCAGGCTGCCTGCGATATCTTCGCCGCCATGCGTTTCTTCCGATTCCTTCCCGGAAGATTCTTCCGCGGCTGTTTCGCCGACGGGGAACAATATGGAAACCGTCATTTCCGTACCCTTGCCCTCTTCGCTCTTCACGCCGATGGTGCCGCCCATCAGTTCGATAAGCTGTCGCGCGATGCTGAGCCCCAGCCCCGAGCCTTTTGGCGTTCTGCCGCTGTCGTCATGCTCCCGCGCGAACGGTTCGAACATTTTTTTGACGAATTCCGGCGACATACCGATGCCGTTATCTTTCACGATAAATTCGTACCCGACGGTGCCTGCGGTGCCGTCGAACGACACTTCGCGCGAAATGAATTCTACTGTGCCGCCCGCGGGCGTGAATTTGACGGCGTTGCCCAGCAGGTTGATAAGTACCTGCCGCAAGTGCATATCGTCGCCCAGAACGCCGGGATGCAGGATGTTTTCGCGCTTCACTTCGAGATTGACGTTGCGGCTTTGCACCTGCCCTTCCATAATGGAATGACATTCGTCTATCAGCGTGTTCACGTTCATGGCTTCTTTGACGATCTCTACCTTTTTGCTTTCGATACGGCTCATATCAAGCACGTTATTGATAAGCGAAAGCAGATGTTCGGAAGCGCCGTCGATTTTTTGGAAACAATCCGCCACCACCTGCGTATCGCCGAGGTGTTTTTTTGCGATTGCCGACATACCGATGATGCCGTTGAGCGGCGTACGCATATCGTGCGACATGTTGGCGAAGAACATGGTTTTCGCCAGCGAGGCTTCTTCCGCCTGTTTTGCGGAAGTTTCCAGCATTTCCACTTCCATCGCCCGGCGACTTAACAGCATATCGTTGTTGCGTTTTCTTAAATACGTTAAAACGAACATCGCGATAACGACCGACGCAACCAGCAGCACCGACACCGTAACGGTGAGCATGCTTGAAAACATCCGGTTTACGTAATTGAAAATTGCCGTTTCGGGAACGAAAATAAGCAAATGCCACATATCCGTGGCGGAAACGCCGCCGTAGCCTACGTGGAGCAGCGAATAATACAGATAATAATCGCCCTCGGTATTTTCTATTTTCAGCGTACCCGCATCGCCGCTTGCATACTTTTCTTCGAAAGCCGCATAATCGGAATCGCTGACGCGCTCGCGTACGATATCGAATAAATTCGGATACCCGTCCGGCGCAACGGCAGCGCTATCGCTGACGGCGACGCGGAAGCCGTCGCTTTTGATGATGGAAACCAGCGCCTGTTTGTTGAACGCGTTGATGGAAATGAGCTGACTGACGGAAGAAACTTCGGCAACGCCGCAGATTGCCGAAATGTTGCCCGCGTTTCTGCGCGCATTTCCTTCGAACGGAATGCCGAACACGATATATTCGCCGCCCATGATATCCATAACGTCTACGGCGGGCTGATCTTCGAGGATGAGTTTTTTCGCGAGGTTTTCGTAAGAAATATTATAAACGGTATCCTGCGAAAAATACAAATCGCCGCTTTCTATCAGCACGCCGCAGGCTTTGAACGAAAGCGATTCGCGCACGGAATTCAGCACGGCGTCTACCTCGGATTCTCTGCCCGTGAGCGAATCGTAATCTTTCAGCAGCGTGCCGATCATTTCCACTTCTTTAAACCAAGCATTGAATTCGGCGGTTACGGTGCGATCGATCTGTTCCGAAACCATTTCTACCGTTTCGCCGGCTTCCGCGTTCTTCTTTTCGTACATATCGGAACGCATATACAGCGCCAGCGACACGCCGATTGCCACCACAAAGACGACGACAAGAGCCGAAACTATTCTTACAAGGAGCGAATTTTTCGTATCCTGTATCAGCGGGATATTTTTGAATGCGACGTCGCAGGTTCCGTTTTTTCTGCGCTTGATTTTCAGAACGTAAATGCCGTCGCCGGAACGCGAACCGTACGATTTGACGAAGGTATCGCCGCCGAGTTCGTTGATGACTACGTTGAAATTTTCGGCAGACAGGTTTTTTACGTCGGCAAGCAGTTTTTTCGCCTCGTCGGTTTTCAACGCTTCGGCGGAAGTCAGCCCGATGAATTCCCGTCGGTCCGAACGGATGATTAAGTTTTGATTCCGGTCGTACGTGAACCGTAAAACTATTCGTTCTTTCATGTTTTCTTTTTCCCGGCTGAAACGTTACCTTCCGTCGCTTGTTTTAAAAACCAAAACCGTTCGACCAGAAGGAGTTTCTTATGGCGATGTACTGTTCGATAAGCTCGTTATATGCGAGGATAATGTCATTTGACATATACAGCTGTTCGACGCGGTCTTTCGCGTGTACTTCTTCGCCGTCCGCGGTAATACTTATCACAGAAACATCCTCTTTGCCTTCGAAGAAGCCCAGCCCTCTTTCGCCGTTTACCATATTATTATTGAATTCGGCGTAATTATCCTTATTGATTTCGGTGTATTGTTCCACAATCCGGTTGATGAGTCTGCCTTTCAGCACGGTGGCGCAGTAGGCGTCGAGCGTGGTGGTAATTTCTTCGTTGAACGAAGAAGTAAAGGCGTATTCGTAATAGCAAGCCAGCGCGGAATCGGCGGTATCCAGCGTGAAATAGAGGGTATACACGTCCTCGCACTTTTCTTTGAAATTTTCCTGCGTGAGCGCTTTGACCGCGGCAAGCAAATCTTTTGCGTTGGTTTCGAAAACGGACATGAGCACGGTTTTGTTGGCGTTGAACGCGGCGATTTCTGCCGCGGTTGCCTGACAATATTCAAACAAATCGTCAAGATTATCCATAACACGCGCAACGGCGATATATTCATACGCTCTGTCCGCATAGTTTTCCGCGGTAACCGTGCCTTTACCGAACGTTACCATGCTGTAGCGAGCGGACAACGCGACGTAAGCTACCTGCGCGTCGAAAGTCTGTTCCCACGCGGTGAGCGCGTTATAATCGGAAATGGCTTTGCCTGCCGTTTCGTAATCGAATTCCGACAAATCGTAATTTGCAACGGCGTCGTTGATGCCCTGAATATAGGCTTCATATTCCGCGCGGCGGGCTGCGTAATCGTCATAACGATACAGCGACTGCTTTGCCGCGTCGGAAGCGAAGAAGGAGCCGAGATAGCTATCGATGCCCGTTTCCATATTATCGTAATCGAACGAATTGCCTTCCAGATAAATTCTGATATCGGCAAGATTTTCGGCTTTGAATTCGGTAGTTAAAAATTCGCTGATGAGATAGGAACAATGCAGACGGAACGCATCGAGCGTATCGCCCCATTTGCAGCCGTACAACGCCCATTCGCCGTAATCTTTATACGTTCTGTACGCCCGATAAGCGCGATCGGCATCGAAATGCGCCATATCGTTGACGATGGCAAGCACTTCGGCTTTGTTGTTCTTCTGAATTTCGCTGATTTCGTCGGTACGCTTTAAAATGGCGGCAAAGCGCGAAGAATAATCGGAAAGTTCTGCCTGAATAGCGGCAGGCAGCAGATCGTAATGCGTGCTGACATTATAGAACGATCCGTATGTGCCAATCTGCTTATCGCTGTAATCCTCGTATACTTCCGTTAAAGTTTCAAACATTGTTCTTTCGAACGCAAGCAGATAATCGTAGGCGGGTTCAAGCGACACACCGGAATAAAAAGCGCCGTTCAAAATCTGAATCATCGATTCGAACGTTGCATAGCTTGTTGTTGTATTAGAATCTATATGTCGTTTCAAAGCGGCAAGCATGTTTTCAACGCTCGGAGTTTCGTCAGAATAATTGATTTGTGCAAAAATCTGATCCAGCGTGGTTTTCGGTAACGCGGCAGCCGCCACCAGCTTATCTTCTACCTGTACGGGCGTAATCGGATCGGTACCTGTTAAATACAGGTTGCCCCACGCCTGTTTGTAGGCGGAATACAGTTCGTCGCTTACATAGAACGAGAAGTTTTCGTTCAGCAGCGAACGCTCGCCGGCGAAAGCGCCTTCGGCTACGGAGAACGGAGTAGTTTTTTCGATGTAAATGCCGCAAAGTTTGCTGCAGTTTCCGGGTACAAATCCGCCGTTTTCGATATAGGTAAGGTTGGAATTTGCGGGAATGACGACATATTTGACGGTTTTATTTTTGTAAAGCGCGCCCTCGCGGATGGTTTCCACTTCGGGGCGAAGCGTAAACGTTTCGGATTCCAGATTGTTGGGAACGGCGATCAGCGTTTTTAAATCTTTGCTGTAAAGCACGCCGTCCACTACGGCGAAATATTCGTTTTCGGGGCTGATTGCGAATTCGGAAATAAGGCTGTCTGCAAAAGCGCGGTTTGCAATGCTTTTCACGCTTGCGGGAATGACGAATTTCGCGTCGCACGAACGGAACGCGTCGGCGCCGATTGTTTCCAGCTTATCGGGCAAAACGATTTCTTCGAGGTAGGAATTCAGGTTGTACGCGTCGAACGCGCATTCCAGAATATCGGTAACCGTGGAAGGCACGGTAAACTTCTTTTCGCGTTTGCCGAAGCAGTAGCGAACCAGTCCTTTGCCGTTTTTGGTGTACAAATCGGAATTCACCGTGCTGTAATCGGCGTTTTGCGGATCGACGACGATTTCTTTTAAAAACGAGCAGCCCGTGAACGAGTGCAAGCCGATTTTCGCTACCTTTTTGCCGATTCTGACGCCGGTTAAACCTTCGCAGATTTCAAAGGCATAATCGCCGATTTCCGTAACGCTTTCGGGAAGAACGATGCTGCCGAACGCGTCGCAAAGACCGAACGCCCTCGTGCTTATCACCTGTAAATCAGAATTTTCGGCAAAGTTAATTTCGGCAAGGTCGCCGCAGGCGTAAAATGCCTCTTCGCCGATATATTCCAGCGTTTCGGGGAACGCAATCTGTTTTACGGCATTGCCCATGAACGCGCCCGCGCCGATTCTTTCAAGATTTTCGGATAAAACGATTGTTTCGAACGAGGCGCCCGAAAATGCGTTTACGCCGATTTCGCGCACTTTGGAATGTTTGCCGAAATCGAGCGTATCGAAGAATACGCCCATGCCGCTGTCGCTGTTCGGAAAAAAGTCGTCCGCGATGACGGTTACAGGCAGTAATTCGATGGTTTCGGGGATTTCCATCGCGCCCATATAGTAAGTAAACGCATTGAACGAAACCAGCGTGATTTCGTCGCCGGCGGAATTTCTTTCATAGTTGAATACGGTGCTGTAATCCACATCGTACCCGGCGTACAGCGTTGTATCTTCGGAAGTACTTACCTTGTTATCGAAAACATATTTTACGGGTTTTGTAAACGCCTGATCGTAAAACCAGCCCGCGAACGCCATGCCGAATTCGTTGGGAACAGGTTCGTAATCGGTGATGTCGGTGTAGTTTTCGGGCGTTTCGGCGGTAAGAACGCCGTCGGCGGCGCCCTCGTATTCGCCGTCGCCGAAAATCAGCGTAAGGCGGGTGTTGCGCACGGAATAGGCGTACGTTTTGCTTTCGCCCTCGCACGAAACGGTGAGCGTAAACTCCGCGCCCGCTTCGTCGGTTTCGCCGCCGGTAATCGTAACTTCTTCATCGGTTGCCGTATACGTTTTTTTGCTGCCGTCATCGTAATTTACCGTTACTTTCAAGCCCGAATAGTCGATTTCTTCGTTACGCACGTATTCGGTTTCGGGCGCAAATTCGAACGACACCGAGGCTACGGTGGGGACAGCCGCGCAGGCGACCGCGGCAAGCGCGCATACGCACGCCGTAAGAACCAACAGAATCTTCAGTAATGCTTTCTTCACTATGTACTTCCTTCTGCGCGTTTCCGCGCGTTTGTTTTTTCGGTTTGATGTATCTTACGAGTTTTTTTATCGGCTAACGCTGAGAAACGCTTTTGAAATATTCCACAAGCAGCTGATTGGACGAGACGGGCGTACCCGCCAGCGCGGTTGTTCTTATGCCCGAATATAACACAAGCGGTACAAGCACGTATACTTTTTCGCCGGAGGAAACAAGTTTGCCGTTTGATTTGTAAACCTTGCCGTCTCTGATCTGCAATCCGTTAACCAGCGGGTAGCATGTTGCGCCGATATCGTCGTAAATTCTTAAAATGTCGTCGGCAGTCAGCTGCGCATATACCACGGCGACGTCCTCAAAGACGTAGCCCAGTTCGGTTTCGCTTAACGTGCCTTTCAGAAGCGAACATTTCAGCGCGGACGAGGGCATCATCACCCCGTCTACAAAGTTTATCTTGGCTAGCGTATCGACAAGAAATTCGCCGAGCGGCGTTTTTTGCGACAAGGAAACGTCTGCGTCGAACGCCAGCGTGTTTTCTATGACGGTGAGCGAGGTTTCCACCGAATGTTTTTCCTCTTCGAGGCGCGTATCTATCCTGCGCATGGTTTTTTCGAGATTGTATTCTCCCTTTAAAAACGACGTTATCTCGTTGACGCACAGATTGAACACATTATAAAACGAATCGAGGATGAAAAATCTGCCCTCGCTCATTTTGCTTTGCAGTTCGGAATAAGCGGGCGGCAGTTCGGCGGCGCTGCCTTTCAGATAGGAAATGTATTGCCAGTCCTCCGTTTCGTGCATCAGCTTCTGCGAAGAAGTGAGGGCAAAAAAGTCGAAAAAGTCGGAAACCGCGTCGTAAATTTCGGGATCGTCCTCCATATCTTTGGAGGCGGAAAGGCAGAACGCGGGCAGCGAGCCGAAGCAGGCGTCGCGCTCTTCGCTGCCGACGAACGCCGTGTATTTTACGTTTAAATCTTTTGAAATATCGGCGTCGAGCACACGTCCGGAATTCTGAATGGCAAACGCGTTGCCGTCGTTGAAGCGCAGAACGCCCTCTTTCGCCGTTTTATCCACGTCGGATACGGAATAGAATTTTTCGCTGTACAGAACCTGCAGGTTTACGAACACTTCGTTCCAGTCGTCCTCGTATTCGGGATCGAGAATCGAAGCGGTGCCGTCGGCAAGTTTGCGAAGCGCTTCCGCGCCGCGCACCGTGTTTAAAAACAGCGGGTACGCCACGCTCATCAACGAAAACAACACCGAATCGGTGCCGCCGAGACTTGCGCTGGAAGCCACTCCGCCGTCCAGTCTGTTTTTCAATCGGGAAATGAAAATTTTAAAATCGCTCAGCGTTTCGGGGACTTCCACCTCGCCGCCCAGCAAATCGAGATTGTAACACTGCGTATAATAAAACCCGTCGGCGGGAATCACGTACACGTGCCCGTCCGACGATTTCAGCGAATTGATTACGCTTACCATGTAGCGGTTGGTATATCCGCCGCGATCGAGCGGCGCAAGTCTTTCTTTATATCTGTTTGCCGACGCCGCGTAATCGAAAACATACACGTCGCAATCGTCATTGTCGTGCGAAAGGTAATAGTTTTTCTCTTCTTCCGTTTTATAAACGTGCAGAACCGCTTTCGCGCCGCCCAACGCGTTGAATTCGTTGACGAGCGCGGTTACGGCGGATTTTTTGCTTTCGGAAACGCCTATGGAAATTTCTACGCGTTCGGGTTGTTTTTTGCAGCCCGCCAGCGCCGTGAGCTGCATCAGAAAAATCACGACGGCAATAAGCAGACTGAAAATTGTTTTTTTCGCTTTGCAGATTCGCATTTTTCTTCCTTTGGCTGTTGTTTTTTATCTCCGCATGCTTTTTGCGCGGAAAAGGCGCCGCCTCACCTTTTAATTATACTCTTATTTTTCAAATCGCGCAAGCTATTTTCCGGAGAAATCGCAGTTATTTTCGTTATTTTCGGGGATTTTTTATAAAATATTATTTTTTGCGTTTCAAGGCGTTTCCGATTGCGCTTCGGCGAGGTTCGGCTGCGCAATCCGGCGGGAGAAGCTTTAATCGGGCGAGATAAAACAACCGAGCCGAAAAAACAGACGGAGACGCACGGAGCAGGATTTGAAAGATTTTATAAATATATGATACAGCGTTTAAGATACGGCGATATAATTTAAGTACGGCACGATAAAAGTACGACACGATAAAGGCGCGGAATTTTTAAATTCCGCGCCCCCGCTTTGCGTAGCCTTTTCATGCTACAAAGATGGTGAACCGAATAATAATTATCCGAACACCTTTTTTATTGTAAACAGCGGCTTCGGATTTATTGTACGATTTTGAAGATGATTCTATTCCATCCCGAAATACACTATCGCGTTACGATAACAAATGTCTTTTATTACGTTCCCGACAAGTCCTGCATCGGTTGTCATCTCACCATTTTCCATTAATTTCCCGAAATAATTACAGAGAATTCTGCGGAAATAATGATGCCGCGGATAAGACAAAAACGAACGACTGTCCGTCAGCATACCGATAAATGCGCCGATATGTCCGGTCGCCGTCAGATCATCGATATGCTTACTCATTCCCACCTTGTTATCCAAAAACCACCAAGCCGGACCGTACTGTATTTTTCCGCGCGCCTCGCTTGACTGAAAACATCCGATGAGCGTCATGATTTCACTATTCATTTTCGGGTTCAGATTGAAGATAATCGACTTCGGCAAGCACTTTTCGCTGTTTAACTTATCAAACAACAGCGACATCTTTTTTATTCCGTCTTCTTCGGAAATACTGTCATATCCGGTATCGAGCCCCAAGCGCACAAGCATTTCCGTATTGTTGTTTCTCATAGCGCCGACATGAAGTTCGGTGGCTATCTTATGCTTTGAATACAACTTCATAAGGAAATAAGTCAGATAACCCTTGAACGTTTTTTCTTCCTCTTCAGAAACCATTTCGTTATTTCTGCGCTTTTTGAAAACTTTTTCAGCCGCCGATTTATCCGCCACCGGATACACGCTTTCAAGCGCTATATCGCTCGCTCTGCAGCCGACTGATTTAAATGCGACAAGCCTTTCTTCTATCGCGCTTTCAAGTGCGTCTATGTCATCGATTTTATGCGTTTGCGCTTCTAAAAGCGATACGTATTCGTTGTATTTTCCCGCCGCAATATTCATAATTTTATCTGCACGGAAAGCGGGCATTACACGGAAAGAATAATCTTTTCGCTCAATTTTTTCAAACGTCGAAAGGTCGTCAAACACTTCGTTCGTGGTGAAAATGAATTTTACGTTCGATTTTTCTATCAGGCTGACCGGCGTTATATTGTTCTTTTCGATATACTCGTTACATTCCGCCCATATTTTTTCAGCGTTTTTCTCGTTAATTTCAATGTTACAGCCGAAGAATTCTTTTAATTCAACCTGCGACCAATGATACAGCGGATTTCCGAAAGCCGTTCCGAGCGTCTTGCAATAAGCGACGAACTTGTCGTGATTGCTCGCGCTACCCGTTATCAATTCTTCCGACACGCCGTAATTCCGCATCAGTCTCCACTTGTAATGGTCTCCGCCAAGCCATACTTCCGCGATATCTTTAAAACGTTTGTTTTCTAAAATCTGTTTCTCCGAAAGGTGGCAATGATAGTCGAAAATCGGCATATCCTTTGCGTAAGTTTCATATAACCTTACTGCCGTTTCGTTTTCAAGAAGAAAATTATCCTTTAAATAACTCATAACGTAACTCCTTTTTTATAAAACGCAATTTCTCTTATATCTTCGCTTTTACACTTCGTTTCGCCGTTAATTGTGGCGATAACCGACTTATAGAGGGCTTTTTCATCCATTCCGTACGCATTGAAATCAATCCAGTTGATCTTTTTCTCCGCCAAAAAATCGTTGGTCGAAATTTTGAAAGTCGGTACGAAAGTGGAAAACGGAGTACCTCTGCCTGTGGTGAAAAGCACTATCTGACAGCCGCTTGCGGCGAGTGCCGTTGCTGCAATAAGGTCGTTCCCTGGTGCGTTCAGCGTTGACACGCCTTGTTTTTTAACCTGTTCGCCGTAAGAAAGCACGTCCACGATTTTCGTCGAACCCGCTTTTTCAACGCAACCGAGCGACTTTTCTTCCAATGTTGTTATACCGCCTTTTTTGTTGCCCGGGCTCGGATTTTCGTAAATCGGAAAACAATTATCCGTATAGAACTTTTTAAAGTTCACTATCATTTCGCGGTATTTCTCGTATACCTCGTAACTTTCGCATTTATTCATTAAAAGTTGCTCAGCCCCGAACATTTCGGGAACTTCCGTGAGTATCGCCGAGCCGCCTTCTTCAACGATTGTATCCGTTATTTTACCTACGAGGGGATTAGCCGTGAGGCCCGAAAAACCGTCGCTTCCGCCGCATTTAAGACCTATGCATAGTTCGCTCATCGGGATATCTTCCCGCTTCAATTTGCATGCCTTCTTGCAAAACTCTTTCAGTATTTTAAGGCCGTATTCTATCTCGTCGTCAACGTCCTGACAGTTGAAAAAGGCAATATTATCCCTGTTATACGGTTTAAGATATTCCTTTATTCCGTCAAGCCCGTTGTTCTCGCAACCCAAGCCCACGAACAGCACGAAACTCGCATTCGGGTTCAGCGCCACTCCGCACAATAGTTTCTTTATATTCTCGTTATCCTCACCGAGTTGAGAACACCCGAACTGATGAGTAAGCGCAAATATCCCACCTATAACACCTTTAACGTAAGGTTGCGCTAATTTTTCAAGCCGACGACACACGTCGTTTACGCAGCCCACGGTGGGTATAATATAGATCTCGTTTCTTATTCCCGCATGTCCGTTTTTGCGTTTGAAGCCTTTGAAAGTCGCGCCAACTTTTACTTCCGTTTCGGGATAATCCGGGCTATATTCATACTCCACGTTTTCGGCTAAATGCGATTTTACGTTATGCGTATGCACCCACTCGCCTTTCTTTATATCTTCCGCGGCTCTGCCGATAATTTCTCCGTATTTTATAATGTACTCGCCCGCGACGATATCCCTTAAAGCGAACTTATGCCCCGCGGGGATTTTATCCGTGGCTGTGAGCCTTACCCCCACATTGTCCTTTTCGTTTATTACGATAAAGTCTTTCATAAAATATCCGTATCGCCGCTTCTGAGCTTTTTAACTATAGTTTTAACCGCCGCGGCAAAACCTTCGTATTTGGTTAAATCTTCACCCCAAACGGTTTCGTCCTGCATAAATTTAATCACGCAGCCGCCGTTTGCGAAATATTCGAGATATTTCTCGTCGTCCTTCATTTCGATTGCGCGCGTCGGCAACTCGGCGTAATATTTTCCGTCTTCGCCTTTCGCCGTAATCTTATATAACGCCATAAGACACGCGAAACCTTTCGTTAATTTCTCGGGAATTCTACCGTATTTTTCGTAATAGTCCTTAAACGACGGCAAATCTCTCGCTTTCCATTTCGATATGGAATTCAACGCGATGCTCGTAAGTTGGTGGTTAAGATAAGGGTTTAAAAACCTTTCTTTCACGCTCTCGGCAAAAGCCGTCGTAGCCGCTATATCCTCGGAAACGAACGGTATTATTTCACCAGATAAAGTGTCGTTTACAAACTTATAGAGGCGCTTATCCGTCATACAGTCATACACGGTGACTTTTCCGAGCCATAAGCCTACGGGTACTAAGTTCGTATGACTTCCGTTTAAAACACGAACTTTTCTCTTCTTGTAATACTTTATATCGTCGGTCAGAACGACTTCGATATTATGTTTTCCGCTCTTGATATAGTTGCCGATTCCGCCTTTGTTCTCAACGGCCCAAAGTCCAAACGGCTCGCCTATCGACACCAGTTCGTCCTTTTCGCCGATAAGTTCGTATAAATGCTCTTTCGTCTTCTCGTCTTTTGGATATCCGGAAACAATACGATCGACGAGAGTATTGCAATAATAATTCTCGCTGTCATTCCATTTTTTAAACGCAGACGGCAAATTCCAAAGTTCGATATATTTATTTACACAACTATACAACTCGTCCGCGTTGTTGTCTATTAACTCCACGGGCATAAGATAAACACCTCCAAGCCCCGCTTTGAACCTTTCAAATAAAAACTTTGTAAGTTTTGCAGGATAAGCAATATTCTCAAAACCGTTGAAATCATCCTTGGGATTAAAGCAGATTCCCGCTTCCGTCGTATTGGAAATTATTATTTTCAACTCCTTGTCTTTCGCAAGCGAAATATATTTCTCATATTCTTCAAAGGGAGAAATAACCGAGTTCAAAACATCGATCTTATAAACATCTTCAACCTCTTTCCCGTTCTTAACCCCTCGCAGAACTATATGATATTTATTGTTTTGTTCTCTGAACTTTTCGAGCGAACCGAATTGTATGGGTTTAACGATATTCACTTCGTATTCATCGGCGCCTTCTTTATTCAGTGTATCAAAATACGCATCCGCGAATGTTCTTAAGAAATTTCCTTCGCCATATTGTAATACTTTAATCATTTTACCACCTGCCTGTTTAACGATAAATTTTTTACATCATCGAAAATAAAATCTTCTCTGACGTCAAAATTGATTGTTTTTACGACAAAATTATCAAGCGTCAACCCGTTTATATGCCTGAAATAAACGCCCTTCGCGGGAAGATCCGTTCCGTAAACGTAAATTTCCGGATAATCCTGCGCCTTTTCCGAAACGGCACGGCTTATTGATTTTGCTCCGCCCCAAAGTTCAAGAACAATATTTTTGAACGTAATATTTTCAAGATAGAATCCGCGAAGTCCGCAACAATTTGAAGTTATCTGCCATGCGCCGTTTTTCTCGTTTTTTCCGTTGAAATTTTCCGCTGTTCCTATTATCCACGGATATTGCATTCGGTCATCAGCAAGGTAACTATTGTAATTCCACGGCATAATTTCGTATCCGCGATATTCGCCGGTCGCTACGATATTTTCAAACAAAATATTCGATATTTTGCCGATTTTTCTGCCCTGCGGCCCCCTCATTCTATCTCCGAGATGAATAAAAAACGGCGTGCCGACATTTTTCATCGAAATGTTTTTGAATTTCAGGCTATTAACGACCGCTCCGTCCACGCTCTCAACCGCTATACCGGCAAGGCGAGTATCGGAGATTTTCACGTTTTCAACAGCAATATCCGAAAAACCGCCGTTCGTTTCCGTGCCGAATTTTATCGCGTTGCAACGACTTCTTATTTCGCAATTTTCTACGTTTATCCGTTCGCACGTTTCAAGTCTGTTAAGCGTATAAGAGGACTTGAATACAATTCCGTCATCGCCCGATTCCACATCGCAGCCTCTTATATGCACGTTTTTGCAATTATCCGGAGATATTCCGTCGATATATGTCTTTACTCTCAATCCTCGTACTTCGACATTTTCGCACCCCGCGAAATAAACGGCAAGATCGGTACAATTTTTAACCGTAAATCCGACGAGTTTAACATTTTTACAGTTTTTCAGAGCAATACATTTTGCACCGCGATGGGCCATGTTACGAACGTTTTTTTCATCCCATACAGACCGCATATCGATAACGCCGTCTCCTTCGATTGCGACATCTTCGATATTTTCGCCGACAAACATCGAACAATGAAAAAACGAATGAGATGCATCCTGATAAAGCGGATAATCGACTTTTTCGTCTCTGTCGTAATCCTCAAAATTTTCGCTTCCCAAAATTTCGCAACCCTTTTCAAGACGCAACGTGATCCCGCTTTTTAAATACACCGTCGATAAAATGTAATTGCCTTTCGGAAAAACAAGCACATCGCCTGTGTTCATTTTATCGATAATTTCCTGAACGGATTTCGTCAAAAGCCGTTCCGTTCCGCATTCCGTTTCAGTATTTATTAACAGTTCCATACCGCGATACTATCTCGATTTCTTTCGGTGCCGAAATTAATGTAATCGCTCTTCCGTTTTCTTTCTTAGCATCGATGCTTACCGCCCCGTAAGGCGTAGGGAATTTTCCTTTTACATATTCCAAAGTTCCAAGTTCCGGATTTATTTCAACTTTCTTGCATCCGGCCGCCAAAACTTCGATACCGAGAACTTTTTCCGTAAGGAACTGAACGGGTCCGCAACTCCACCCGTGGCAAAGCGAATGACGAAATCCCTTATAACAAAACGCGCCATGGTCGCCATGTAAATCCTTCATCCCTTCGGGCGTGATTTCGTCTATCCTGCCGCTCCCGTCCAACCATTCGACGTTGAAATCTTCCCAGAACGAAGTTGCGCCTCGATCCAGCATTCCGCCGTAATAATCTTTCATAATTTCGACGGCTTTATTCACGCCGGAACATTCCGCCAAGGCTTTAAGAATAAAATAACTCATAAAGGTAGAAACGCCCTTCGCTCCGCCTTTTGTCAGTTTTTCCTCTGCGACTTTTTTGTCCGTTCTTCCCGCAAGATACGAAAGCGCAACTATTTGTTTATAATTAACGTCATTTCCCGCCGCTTGCGTCAATTTCCAGAGGACTTTTTCGCACAACGGATCAGGCGTTATTTCAGCCTCTTTACATACATGTAAAAACGAACGAAGAGCAACGATAAACACAGCGCGGTTGCCCTCTTTCGCGTCGCTCGTTCCGTTAGACGGCCAATCGAGAAAGAAGCCGTTACGCGCATCCACCGGAATAAGCGAATAATCGATATCGCCGGTTTCTTTCACCACGCAGTCGAGTTGCTTCAAGATTCCGTCGATATACGGAATATATTTTTCCAAAAAGGCTTTGTTTCCCGTTTTCATATAGTAATCGCTTACTATCTGAATAAGCCATGCCGAATAGGTAGGAATATTGCCAAACCAGCAAGGCAAAGGATTTTTTTCAACAGATTCCTCGATTGCCTTTTCGGCAAGAGGATGGCGACCAAACAAATCTGTTATCGCAAGCACCTCGGGCTGCATATCGCCGATCCATACAAGGCGATCGCGTTTGATCCCCTCCCAAAGATTCTCCTGCATGTTCACGAAAATGGTATAACGCGCAGTTTCGTAAATTTCGTTCACCCTTTTATCGTTGCACGAAAATTCACCGATAAATTTCTCGTTTCGATAAGTCGAAACGGCGTAAATATTCGCCAGCCGATATTCCTTGTCGGTATCGAGAAAATCGATACGTAAAAATCTGAACCCGGTTCTGCCCCATTCCTGATCGGATAAATCCGGAATATAAATCGGCATATCCCTTACGGAATGATCGTTCGTGGCGTTCTTTTCGCCGAGTTCAGCGCAAGTTTCTCCGACGGATTCGCCGAAACGAAGCCTTGCGGAAAGCAGTGTTTTCTGCCCTTCGCGATAATACGAGAGTATTCTCGCCCCGCCGTGCAATTCTTTGCCGAAATCGAGAATTATGTAGCCTTTTCCTTCACAGGAAAGAAACGCCTTTTCCTTAAAATACACCTGAGTGTTTTTGTTTGTCAGAAGACATTCCGCGTTTTTGATATTGGCGGATTTCGCGATGATTCTGACGGGGTTTACGTATTCTTTAATCAATTCGGACGTCACTTGTTTTTTCCTTTTTCGATAAATATAATAAATAGTACTATGGAACCTATAAGCGTAATAACGAAAATGATCGGCAACACGATAACGAGTATCTTATCGCTGTTTGCTTTCGGTTCGTATTCGGTAAAAGTTCCGTAGATTTTGCTGGTATAACGATAGAGATAGCCATCCGCCTTTTCCGGATCCTCGAGAATATATTTATCGTAATCCGCAGTATTCAGACGAGGCACCACTCGTTCTTCTATCATCTTTTTGCAACGATTACAATATTTTCTTTGTAAACCGTCGGAACTCGTTGTAGGAACAATTTCGGTTATCCAATCGCTTTCGCTGTGACCTAACGGCGCAAAGGTTACTATATCTTCGGCTTTTTCGTAAATATCTCCGCACACACGACATCTATGGTAAACCGATTTTCCCTCGGTTTCGCATGTCGCCGAAGTATGAATTTCTTCATACACATGCCCACTTGCTTCCACAACGGTTTCAATCGATAAATCGCCGTGCGACCAGACATATTTTTCAAGGCCGTTCGTTTCGCAGCCGACGTTTTTTACAATCGTTTTGCTCCATTCAGATTCATCGGTAAGAGGAAGCAATTCAGCCATATACGAATTCCCGCACTCAACACATGTGCAAACGGCAATGCCGGAATCATTCTTTGTGGGCGCTACGACAAGAGAAACCTTCCCCGCCCGATGTGCCGATCGTTCTTCGTATCCGCATGCGGTGCAGCGTTTAAGGTGTTCTTTTTCATCAATCGAAGAATATTTAAAAGTATGTTCTTTCTGAAGCCATAAGGTTTCGCCGCATTCGATACATTTTACTTTTTCTCGCTTATTATCCGGCAAACAGGTTACGTCTTTATCGTACACGTGTTTCCCCGTCGCGGGAATCGCTTCGGAATAATTATGGCATACGGTACATTCCTTACGTCCGTCCGTATTGCATGTCGCTTCCTTCACTACTGCCATATTGTGGTTTACGAAATCCGCCTCGAAGCCGCATATTCCGCAAAATCGTATAGTCGTGCAGTTATTAAGGTCATATTTCGGATAGCCGTTTCCGTCCTTAAACTCGTGGTTGTGCGGCATGACTTCCGTCAGACCGACAAGGGCGAAGCCTTGATTCCCCGTTTTGAAAAAGATTCTGACGAAATCGTAATCTTTCAAGTCGCAGGTAACGACGTTTATCATCGCTTTATCGGCAGTCGCACTCAAATCGGTTTCCCCGATCACGTTTCCCGACGCATCTTTAATTCCGAAATACAAAGCCGATCCGTTTTCCGTTTTATAAGCAAATTTTATACGCAAAACGCCGCTTTGACGCACATCGAGAAATCTGCTCGTGATCGCAGAATCGGCAGAAAGTTTCATTGCGAAAGGAGCGCCCGCTTCCGTGAAACCCGCCTTTTCGGCTTTGCCGGCGACTGTCCATTCTTCTTCATTCATATCCTCGCCGGAAAGTAACGAATTATTGTCGGTTATTTCATACGCATGGAATTCATCGAAAAATATTTCCGTATCGGAAGAAAAATTTTTACATTCGAGCGTCAGCCTGAAAAGACTTTCGTATATACCTTTATCGTCGGATTTGAAAGTAAACGAATATTTAACCCACTCGGCGTCTTTATTGCTTTTAAGCGCGGGCAAATCCATATTCTTATTTACCTGGACTCCGTCCGCAACTCCCGTATACCAGACCAAAACGTAAGTCGAAGCCATGGGAGAATTAAATTTTGCCTGAAACGAAATTTCGTAAGTTTTTCCTTTAGAAAACGCTTTTCTGAAAAACAACTGATAGTTTTTATCCACGGAATATTTTCTTACTGCCGTTTTGCCGTACACGCCGTCGTAACGGGCAGAATCCGAGCCGACATACTCGCAATAACTTCCGGAGGCGTAGTCCGTCTGTTCGAGTCTGGAATACGTAAACTCGGACGCTTCGTCGTATACTATTTTATACGCGCCGTTATTCCCTGCCGCATACGCTTTTAACGGAGAAAACAATGCCGCCGAACTTAACACCGCAGAAACAATCACGAGTAAAAGCGCAACGACGATGTTTCTTTTTCGACTAAACCGTATCATCCTTTTACTCCTTCGCTCATATCTATTCCTTTTGTGATTGCCCCTTGAAATACCGTATACATTATAAGCACGGGCAGCAAAAGCAACACAATACTTGCAAAAACAAGCCCGTATTCGTTTGATATCTGCGCCTCCGTCCTTATGCTGTTAATACCGACTGCAATCGTATATTTGTTTTCTCTTAAAAATGTGAGCGCGGTAGTATATTCGTTAAAATTACCTATCGCGTTAGTAAGCATGATAAATATAAGCATGGTTTTAACGCTCGGCAACACTATCAACGCAAACTTCTGATATTCGTTGGCTCCGTCGATTTCCGCGCTCTCCAAAATAGCATTATTGATATTTGCAACGAACTTTGTGAGCAAAAACGTATTCATCGGTATCGCCTGCGTCGCGTAAATGACGCACAGTGTAAGCCGATTATTCGGAAAAGATGCGTTTATCGAATAAATCTGCATATACAGCGGAATAAGAGTTAATGCCGCGGGGATCATTATCGCCGCAAAATAGAACGAATTAAGAAATTTTCTCCCGAAAAAGTCGTATTTTACAAGCGCGTACGAAGTCGTCGAAACGAATGCGAGATGAAGTCCCGTCGCAACGATTGCGATGAAAAGAGAGTTTACGAAATAAGTCGAAAACCTTGCCGCTTTCCACGCAGTAACATAATTATCAAAACGTATTTCCGCAGGCAAAGCCCACTGGTTTGCCATAAACTCTCCGGATGTTTTCATTGATGTGTAAAACATCCATATAACAGGAAAAATTATCATCAACGCCCAGAAAATCAGCAACATTCTTATAATCGCTTTTCCCGCAAAAGCAGTCGCCGGACGGGCAAATGTTTTTTTCATACGTCACTGTCTCCTTTTGCGAGCAACTTATTAAGCGTAAAGCACAGCACAAAACTTATACACATGAGAATGACAGCGCCGGCGTTGGCATACCCTAATCTCAATTCCGTTGCGGATGATTTTCCGTAATAATAAACAAACATTCCCATTACGAAAGATTGCTTTTGCGCTCCGCCGCCGTTAAGCGGAAGTATAATGTTCATATTCGCCGCAAGCGACGACGAAAGAATGTTCACCGCCATGAAGATGATTTGCGGCTTTATCTGCGGCAGAGTTATCGAAAACAACTGTCTTAACTGCCCCGCCCCGTCGATATCGGCGGCTTCAAACATTTCTTTAGGAATATTGTTGATCGAAGAAATCAGAATCAACATAAAATAACCTATACCGCACCATGACGCGATAAAAATAACTACCGCAAGCGGTTTTTTCGTCAGCATATCCACATCCGTATTGAATATCGTATTGAAAAGGCCTCCCGATTGAAAAAACGTGCCCCAGAACTGCGTTATTACGATTACGGATAAAATATTAGGAATATAATAAATATAACGATAAAAGTTCGATTCGCCCTTACGAAGCCGCAGCCTTGTGATAGAGATCGCGAAAAATACCACGATAACGATTATGATTATCTCTTTGGCAAAAGAAATAATCATGTCGTTTTTGAAAGAATCCCAGAAAAGCGGATCTTTAAAAATTTCGACGTAATTATCGTAAAAATGGGCGAGCGGCGTGTGAATACCTATTTGATTCCCGCCGTAAAAACTCTCGTTTATCGCCGTGAATATAGGGGCAATACAAATAAACAAATACAGAATAAAAACGGGTATGACCGATGTAAGCAAAAAGAATAATTTATATTTTGAGATTTTTCTTTTAATCATATCACCCTCCCCATTTTTGTAACCTGATCCGTGAATTTTTCCGCTTCTGCTTTCAATTTGCTCATAGCCGACGTAACGTCACCGGGCGCCGCCGCTTTCGGACAAAGCGCAACCAATTGAGCATTCAACATTTCGCCTAGGCTCCCCCAACTGTATTTCACAGGAGCAAGTTCGCAATTATCAAGTTCCGAATAAATTTGTTTTGCGGAATACGAATAGTCTTCGCTGTTTTTTTCGTAATCGAAATTTTCGTAAATCGATCTGTAGCCGTACGCCGCCGTAAGCACGTGCTGTACGTCATCACGGTATATAAATCTTAAAAACGCTTCCGCTTGCGGTCTGTTCGATGCTTTTTCAGCAACGGCAAGCGTAATCGGCAACAAAACCGCAGTTTTTTTCTGCGAAGAAGCAACAAGCGGCGATGACGCGAATTTCAGATCGAACCCGGTATCATCGTCTTTTAAAGTGTTATACAATTCGGAATACAACCACTGACCGTTTGCAAGACTGAGATTTACATTCGTATAAAGTTCCGACTGCACCGTAGTATGGCTTTTTCCGAGGCAATCTGCCATATATTTGCCTCCGCCGAGATGTGTGTACTCGTAATATCTTTCGAGTACCTTTTTAAGCGGCGCGCTTCTTTCGTCGTTTATATCGTAAGCATAGGCTTTGCCTGCGGTGAAATCATTAAAATACGTTTCGTTTCCGTCCTCTTTCGCCTGCGCATACACGGCGGGAACAACGAATCCCCAGGTCAGGTATGCCGCGCTCGTTCCGGGAAAAGACACGAAAGACTTTCCAAGCGTAGAGAAAACCGTTTCCGAAACCGTTTTCAAATTGTCGTAATTATCCGGGAAAGACAATCCGTTATCATCGAACAGTTTGCCGTTGTAATACATTCCGTACGTCGCCGTCATGTACGGCGCAAGATAAACTTCGTCGCCGAAATATTCAAAATATTTTTTATATTCGTCGTCGCCGCGGCCGGAATTCATTTTTTCTTTTACAAGCGTTTCGCTGCCCCAAACTCTTGCCGTCTCGTAGAATTCACCGAGATCCGCAAGCGATTTCGATTCTATTTGCATAAAACCGCTGAACCCCGTTCCCGTATTCGACACAATGTCGGGCGGATTGCCGTTCTGCCAATCGGTCTGTTTTTTAGTATTGACTTCTGTCCCCGCCATAAGGTTGACTTTCACGCCGGAAGCCTTTTCAAATGCGTTCACAACGGTAAGCCACGCGTTATAAACAACATCGCCGTTGGTATAACATTGGAAATTAAGCGTTCCGCCGAGTTTGTCTTCGACGTATGTATCGGCGTCTCCGTCCATACGCCGCACTTTGTCCCACTTTCCCGTATAAGGCTCGAAGAAAAACAAAAATATGAGCGTAAAACATGCCAGAAACACGCACGTTATCTGTGTTATCGCTTTAACTTGTTTACCTTTCATTTTTGTCGTCCTTTACGCTTTTGATTTTAGAATATACAGTAAACGCCATCACACCGCACAAAAATATCACAAGGAATATTTTTACGGGCAGAATCCCGCCGTCGTCTATCGGAGTGAATTGATAAATATAATCGGTATCTTCAATCGTCTGTGGAATTTTTACGAATTTTATTTCGATTTCGGCATTAGTGCTTACGCCGTTCAACTCGATTCTGCCGTCTTCTATTTCGATTTCTTCACCGTTCACCGTCACTTTGTCGAGTTTGTACCCCTCTTCGGGCGTAATTTCGGCAAAATAGTTTTCTCCGTTTCCCATCTCGACCGTAGTTTCGCCGGAAATACTGCCCTTTCCCTCTACCGTAACGGTTATACGATATTTATCCGGAGTGGAAAGCCTGAACAACGCAGTATCGTATGCTTCGTGTTCAAACGTAATTTCGTTCGTATTCATCGAGTAATATTCGCCTTTATTTACGTCATACACGGCATAATACCCGTCAAGTTTTATGGTTTTCTTCTCTCCGAATCCACTGTACAACGCAACGTAATTCGCATTTGTAAAGATAATATCGTTACTGTTCTCGCTGTAAATATGAACACCGGCACTTTTCAGAATATTTCGCAATAACCCCACGGGCAGATTCATCGCCCCCGAATAAACGGAAGTCCAATTACCCATGTTCTTCACCGCAAGCCCGGCATAAGTCGTTCTGTCGGTATAATAACCGAGTTTTTCGGCACTTGCGTCAACAACGTATAACAACGGATTAACGCCTTGCGTGGAATTCCCGTACATAATTCCGTTAAGTCCTTTCGTCAGCGGGTTGCCGCCGTCGCTTATGCGAACGTTGATTATCGACGACAACGAGATTTCTTTTACGTTTATCCCCGTCAGAACGGAAATGTTATCCGTACTTAAAGTTACGCCGTCCGAATATCCGCAAGCATACACCCAAACTACCGTGTGGTTATTTTTCTTGATATATTTGTCTATTGCTGCGCTTTCCTCTTTTGTTACCTCAATCGGGCTAAGCATGATGTAAACTTTGTGTTCGGGAACTTTTCCGTCCACAAGATCGCTCATAGAATACGTATCATATCCCGCACCCATTGTGTTAAGACTCTTACGCTGAACTCTGTAAAGATAATTGTTGAAATGATAAATAGCGTTGACTCCGGACAATGTAGAATATGCATAGGTCTCTTCGCCGACGATTACGGCTACTTCGTTGAGGTTGCTCTTGTTTGTAAAGGTATACGAATAGTCGTATTCCTTTTTCATGTCGTATATCACCTGATAGAACTGTTCTTCGCCCAGCCAGTTGCCGCGCATATCGAAAAACCACATTCCGACGCCGTTCAGCAGCCCTTGCACGATATCGCGTTTGTATTGAAGAACCGTTTCGCGGATAGTATACGTTTTACCCGTCGATACCCCCTGACCGCTGCCATACTGAAAATTATCCGAATAACTCGTTTCCAGCGATGTTCTGTGATCTATTTCGGCGATATACATTTTTCCGTGAGACAAAATACTGTCTATCATCGGCATATACGCCGAAGCCTGACCTAAATATCTTTCGCTGTAAGCGAGAGGCGATGCAAAAAAGTCGATATACTCGGAGTTTAACAGCCGATTAAATGACGAATGTATTTTTCCGTTTGCGTCAGATCCAGCCTGCGCCCACATATATCCGTTGAACGCGCCGAGAATTTTTTCGTTGTCGGTAAGCGTTTTTACTATTTCGGCATAAAACAAAAGGGTATCGGCGCCTGCATCGCTTAAAAACAAATTAAAATCGATAAGTCGCTGATCTTTTTGCGGATCATAAAAGATTTTTCCGCCTATACCGTTAGGATCCCTTTCCGTGATTACAGGAATCTTTGCCGTATCGAAAGTTACGGTTTCGTCATGCCATGCTTTTCTTAAATTTGCCTGCGTAATGTATTTTTTACGCAAATAGTTCTTAAAGCCCTTTTCCGACGCTTTGCTGTAATCGGCTGCGGCATCGAGCGTACCGGATTCGATCACCATCCATTCGTACGTAGCACCGGCGCAAATCTGAAATGCAAAAATCTTATTATAGTACGTCTGTTGTTTTACATGATTTATAAGTTTTATAAGAATTTCTGCAGATTCGTTCCGAAACTTCGTCGAAGCGAAAGATACACCCATCGAATCGTTCGGAGACGTGTAACCCTTGTCCTCGTTGCTTTCTCTGTCGCGCTTGCTTTGAATTACAAGTTCGTCGCGATTTTCAGGGAGTTTCATCCACCAGGCAGGGGCAAACATAGTGATGCAAAGCAAAATCTTCGCGTCGCCGTTTACCGCCATCAAATCGTAAACAGAGGCGTCAAAAGCCGTAAAATCTATTCTTCCTTCACCAAGCCAGAATGTTTCCAGTTGTGAATTAAGCCTTGTTGAATACAACTGAAGTCCCGATTCCGTAATCGTTTCTTCACACCCCGGTAAAGCGGACGATTGCTCGGGGCGGGTATACATTATCGGCGAATACGGCTTGCCGTTTATCATTATCGTCGGTACACCGTTATAATTTTCTATCTTACTTACGAGTTTTTCGTTTTGTCCGTCAAGTCCTGTAACCGAAAACTCAACGAATTTTGCATCGTTATAATCGTTATCGAGTATTATATAACTATCGGACAATTGAATCTGATACTCGCCGCTTTCAAGATATTTCGGGATTTGAAGTTCAAATACGACTTCGGTTTCCTCTCCTATCGTCCACGCGGTCATATCCGTATTTTTATCCACCAACGTAAGCGTTATCGTTGCTATTCCGTTTATCGCGTTACGAAGCCATATCGTAGCCTGCAACGGAACTACAGACGTAAATTTATCTTTTGCGATAAGCGTAACGGGAATTTTTACGGTATCTCCCGCTTTAACGTCTTTCGGCGCGGTTACGGATACGAATTCCACCGTATTTGACGAATATAAACTGTAATCGTAGAATATCGCGCCCCATGGCGAGCAAGGCGGTTCGCCGAGCCCGACGCATTTTCCCCATCTGCCATCGGTAAGAAAATCGGGGAACGCCCAAATCGGCGTTTCAAATTCATACGAATGCGTTACACCGTTGACTTCTTCGGTATACGTTACGGTTTCCGTATTCAGAGCACTGTCTCCTTCGTCGAGTTTGCTTACAAGCAGCGATTCATCATCCGAATGCGTCGTCAGCACCACCGTTTCTCCGTTTTTAAGAGTCGCTCTGCAATCAAAAATTAAGCCGGCTGCGGACGTTCCGTTCGTTCCCTCGATTGCGATAACGTTTTCGCCTTTATGTAAAAACTCCGCAATCATATAGTGTTCCACTACATTATAATGAATTGTCGTATATTCGCGATCGTTCTTCTTGCCGAGGATCGAAACAACATCGTTCCCGTTCACCCATACTCTGTAAATATCGTCGCAAGAAATCTGCAACGGCGCATATTCCGCATCGTCGGATAATGCAAATTTATAACGGAAGTATCGGGACTGGTTGAGCGACGTTTGCGACGGATTTGGATCATCCCACACCCACTCGCCAGACCACCCGGAAGACAGCGTAGGTACGGCGGTCTGGAAAAGTTTCAGATTTTTCAGCAGCAGTTCACCGCCGTTCTTTTCAAACCCGATATAAAATACGGCGTAAGAAGCGCTCGGAAAATCTCTTAAATCGAAAGAAAAACTGTTTTCTGTTTTGTCAAAGTCGAATTTATACGAAGCGACGAGTTTATCCCGCGTGTCGAACGTTTCGATCTTTATTACACCGTCGCCCGATGCTGTATACTCTCCGCAAAATCGATAGGAATAATTCGTTTGCATCACGTAAATACGTTTTGTAATATATCCCTCGCCCGATGCCGTCAGTTTTCCGACGTTCGTCGTACCGTCGACGACAGCGCGTTCAAGCGAAGCGTTTCCGCTTTTATCCCATTCGAGTTTTCCGTTTTCATCCTGAGCATGAAAATCGAGTTCGAGCGGCTGATACAAATAAACATTATTTCCCTTATCGTTTAATTCCTCGGTCTTTTCGTTATATTCCCTTACGGTTATATCGTCAAGCCAGAATTCCGCTCTGCCGGTAGCAACGGAAAAGACAACCCTGAACTCGCTGTTCCCCTGCGGAAGCGAGGTATGAATTTTCAATTCTTTCCATCCGGTGGGCGTTGCCGTAGTATTCATGACGGTATACTCGCCCTGACTTTTGGTCGCTTTTTCGGTTTTAACGCCGGCTTTTTCCTCGATTTTGAAAGATTCTATATATATCGTAAGCAAAGCGGTAGAATCGCAGTTTGCCGTCTTTACCCAAGCCGAAACCTCGTATGATATATTAGTATCGGTCGAAGCCCGGTATCTGACAGAACTTTCCAGCCAACTGTTTTCGAGAAGCGAATTCTTTTTAAAATGCCCGGATTTCTTGCCCGAATGATAATATTCTTCGGATGTTTCCACGGCAAGCCACTCCGCGTCGGAACGCGATTTGGTTGCCGAATCAAACGCCCAGCCGTCTATTTCGTTTTCTTCCTCGAAATCAAGCGACTTATATTGATTTTTTTCGGAAGCGGTTAAACCGCTTCCGAAAGCAAAAACAGAATATTTTCCGTAAAAGGTCAGCAACGCCATACTTACGCAAATAACGAATATCAGCGCAAGTATACCGATACATCTTTTTTTCGTTTTTAAGTACATTTAATTACCTTTTATTGTTCACAAATGTTTTGTTTTTTAAAATGACAACGGCAGCAAGCAGAAGAAGCATTAATACTGCGGATGATTTTATGTCGGACGCACACCCTTTTTTATCTTCAACAGGGGCAACATAGTCCGGATCCGCCGCTTTACAGTTTTTGCAAACGCCGTTTTCAAAATCGTGTCCCGTAGCGATTATTACAAGTTCTTCATCGGTTACGGAAACGTATGCGCCGTCTTCTTGCACAAGTTTTGTATTACAATCCAAGCAAACAAAATGATCTTTTTCGCCGTTTTCGGTACATGTTGCCGCTTTACCTTTTACAGATACAACATGCTTATGATTGTTTTCGTCGATCGGAGTTTCGGATTCGCCTTTTTCGTTACCGCACTTGGAGCATACCTCTTTTTCCAGCCCCTTTTCCGTGCACGTTGCTTCTTTCACCGTTTCGGCAACATAATTGTGCGGACCTTCTATCCCCGTGTTTTCAAGCGTAATTTCATCGCTTTCCGCAGAGCATATTCGGCAAATGTATTTAACCACTTCATCAACGCCGCCGCAGGAACGTTTTGTAACGATCACCGGATTTTCTTTGTCCCATTCGTGATGATATCCGCCTTCGTATACGGCTTTCTCGCCGCATTCTTTGCATATTTTCGCCAATTTGGCTTTAACGGTACACGTTCCCTCTTGTTCGATCGTTTCTTCGCCCCAATCGTGTTCGGCTGTGTGCGCTTTTATCGCTCCGCAGATTTCGCACGCATAATCTTTGCAAGCATGCATTACGGAAGGATATTTATGTTCTTTATCGCAAAGCGTACCCGCAATGGAAGGAGCAGATGCACTCCCGTTGAACACGATACTGGCAGCCCCGCCGATACCGTCGTGGTTTTCTTCGCATTTCATTGCTTCGAGTATGCTCGTAGAAAGCGTGCCCGACATAAACAATTCGCCGTCTTTCACAGCAAAAGCGAATATCGAACCGTCATCGTTTTTAATTACGCCTAATTCAAAATAATAAGATTTGTCAAGTTGCATATCGATAGGTTGAGCGGCAACAAATTCATTTCTTTGATTGGATGCATCACCCGATCTGTAAACAAAACGTAAGTTTGCCTTTCCGCTCACCAGCGTAAACATGAAGCCGATGCCCCAGGAACCGTTTTCATGCGCGGCAAGATAAACATATCCGCTTCGTCCGTCCGCAGCCCATTCGCTTACCTTAAGAGTGAAGCCCACCATCATATCGGCATAATTTTCATGACCATCTTCATATCTGTAATTTTTTTCTCCGAGCCTTACAGTGTTAAGAAGGAAGGTATTGCCGTATTTTATCCCGTCGGCATAATTATTGTAGATGTGCCCCATTTCGGACATTTCATAATTGGCATGGAAATCGGAATAAGAGTACTTATTCATCTTACCGCTTGCATAAATTTCCGCCAGATCGCCTGCTGTATACGGCAACCGATAGCCGCACACCGAACATTTTTTGGCGCCGTTCTCAAACGTATGAGCCGTTTTAGCGATCGATTCGGTTTTTGTTGCCGTACACTTTGTACAGGCAAAAGTCATCACGCCCTCGGTCTTGCAAGTTGCGGGAGTGGTAACTTCTCCGTCGTTCCATTCGTGAACGCCGTCGGTCGCGCCGCAAACGCTGCACGTCTTTTCACACGTATCACCAACCCACGTATGACCTTTCCCCTTCACCGTATCTCCGCAAACGGTGCAGGCGCGATCTACGCAGTCAAATGTTCCTTCCGCAAAGGTATGCTCGGTCGAAGCGGGCTCGACGTGCCCGCAGGAACAAGTTCTGTCGTGGCAGGTAAACTCGTCCGCGTATGTATGGTTTACACCGTCGCAGGAACTTGCCGCCCACTTACTTCCGTCCCATTTAAACATATAGTCTTTATCCGTCTTATAACCGGCAACTACAAAACCGGCAGGAACTTTTACGATATCGCCCGCAGAAGCGGAAACTCTTACCGAAAGCGTGTGCTGTTCCGGCGCGAGAGAAAGAACCGTATAATAAACGGGAACGTTGTTTTTATAGAATTTGGCGTTCACGCTTATCTGTTCGTCGGCAATATAATCAAGGGTTACCGAAGTGTCGTAATAAATATTTAACGTCGTAGCATTGCCGCCGCGGAGTTTAAGATTAAGAACGTCGTCGTTTTCTTCCGCATCGGGAACAACGCTCCATTTTCCCGCTTCGATCTGATTGATTTCGTAATCCCGCGTAAATACGCAGTTATCAAACTTAGTACCCTTTTTAAGAACGATTCTATCGCCTGCCGCACGTTCCGACGGTAACGTTATTATCAATGCGGCGACATCGGCGGCTTTTCCGCTGGAAACATTGGTTTTTTGCAATTTTACGCCGCTTATTTCCGATTTCGTTCCTTGTGCGTCATAACAATCTACCGTAACAGACTGATTAAGAAACACGTCTTTTATGTAATAAGAATCGATGTTTTTCATGCCGTAGACATAAATAGTTTTTGCATTACCGCTTCTGAATCCGGTAAGTTCCACGGGAATAGCGGAATCGTCACCGAACAGCCAGTTTGTACCGTTGAACGTTACGGTATAATTCTGCGTAAGGATATATTTATTATCGAGAACGGTTCCTTCCGGAATGGTGAAAGTATCGCCCGCAACAGCCTGCGGGCTGACCGTTATATAAATACACGGATGATTTTTTTCACAATCGCCTCTTCTGCGATCGCTGGTACCGCCGAGATTTCCGGTAACGCCCTGCGTGCCTGCCGTTGTGTATTGAAGATTTATTTTTCTTTGCGTTGTTTCTCCGCCGGACGTATAATTCACCGTGGGAGACGCCATAACGTAATTCGCGGCATACCCCAGAGACGCACCGTCAATTCTCCAATAAAAGTGCATTGCGCCAGCATTGTTCGAGCGGAACCCGGTAAGATACGTGCTCTCATAAGTCACCGTCGGTTCTGCATTTACAACTTTCGCCACTTTTCTAAGGCTTGCCACGCCGAAACACAAAGCAATCGCTGCAACAAGCGAAAACAAAACAGCCGTGATCTTTCTTGATACATTTTTTGTCATTTTTCCTTCTCCTTATTTCTCTTTTAATCTCTGCCTTTCTCGTCGTCAGACGAGAAAGGGGGTATACCCCCGGCCGTAAACGAAGGTATTCACCGTTTCAATATCGATAGTATATCATCGTTTTTGCAAAAAATCAAGACTGTTTTTTTAATTTGTAGCGGTTTTTATTTACATTTCTAATAAAATATGCTATTATTTTATCGGTATCATTCTTTCAGTGCGACAAATACGCCAAAAAAAATTTTTACGGGGACATAATATGAATAACATTAACATAACCGGATATTCGATCAGTGAATATACGCAAAACAAAGAAAAACGTATCATGAATTTTCACAAACACAACACTCTCGAACTTTCTTACGTCATCAGCGGAAATCTGATTTTTTCCTATATGGACGAGCAAAATAACATCTGCAATCAATACGTTTTTTCCAAACAATTATTACTTATCTCGCCACAATTTTCCCATAAGACAACGATCCCCAACGCTCTGAAATCAATCGGAACGGAACTTTCTCTTTCAAACGGCGGAAACGTGCTTGATTTTTTATCTTCCTCTACTTACGTCGCGCAGTTCCCGGAGTCAAAAAAATTGATCCTCTCGCTCACCGAAAACGGATTCGTTATCATTCACGACACAGAAAACATCGAATACAGGCTCGGCAAACTGCAAAGATATATAAATCAGAATAACTCGTCACCGATTACGGCAGCGAAATATGAACTCGATTTAAAACGCTTACTGCTCGAAATTCTGACCTGCAAACAGGTTTCTTCCCAATATAGCGGAAGTATTCATATAAAACGCGCCGTTTCCCTTTTGGAAAACAATCACACAAAACAAATAACCGTTGTTTCAGTGGCTAAAAGCCTCGGTCTTTCGGTCTCCTACCTTCAACATTTATTCAAATCGGAAACAGGATTGTCGATGAAACAAAAATTGAATGATATCAGAATAACGCATGCGCAGCAGTTGATCACCGACACAAACTATTCCATCGCGAAAATCGCAACGGATGTCGGATACAATTCCGTTCAGGAATTAAACGTTAATTTCAAAAAAAAGACGGGTTTTACTCCGTCCGAATTCAAAAAAATCAAAAACAATAAAACGCCGATGCGTTATTTCAACTACGACTACTCTTACGACGAAAAAATCAACAATTAACCCCGTATACAAGCATAACAAAATACCGAATAATTTTGTTTTTTTCTTTTCATAAATATACTGTTCGATTTTACGTTGTTCGTCTTTTGAAAAACATTCTACTTGCTTTTCGCGTTGTTTCGGGCGGACATTGCAGTCGGTATATTCTTTTTCCGCCAAAACGAGACATTCTTTCCCCCATTCTTCATATTTCACTCGCAATACCTCCGAGATAATTTTTTTTGCCGTTTTTCATTCGGAAAAAGCGGCAAAAACCGTACCGCATAGAAGCGGTTATCCCGATGCACTCAACGGGATTCGTTTTCATTTAAAAGTTTGTTATTCAGTTGTAATTTTTGTCTTTCCGCTTTCCAGATGTTAAATTCGCGTTTACCTTCTTCGCTTTCAAACAATTCCTGTATTGCCGGCAATAATGCCCGGGCAAGCGAATCTATCTCGAAATCCGGAATTCCCGTAATGTTTTTTCGTTTCCTTGACATTATCCGATTCTTCCACCTCCTAAAATTTTATTTTTCTGCGCACGCTTTTTTACGAAAAAACTGCAAAAACGCTTTGTGTAACTATACGCAATTTCGCGCCATTTTACTTTGTTTACATTTACGCGAAAATCACCCGATTTTTGATAAATGAGCGCAGAACGTACCCCTATATACAAGTCGTCGGCGCTTCGCGCCTCCGACGGGGTACGTTCTGCGCACCCGACTTCACTCATTTACGCACCGATTTTCGGCTATTTTACTCTATCCACAACTTCACCGAACCCGCCCGCAAATCGCGTTGTTCGCCGCTGACCCGCTTGGCGAAACAACGCGTGATTTTTTGCGGACAAGGCTTTTCTCGTTTTTGCATTATTCTGGCGGCTTTGCGATTCCTTGTATTGTCGCCAAGGCTTCCTGCGGATTTCTTTCATCTACTTTCACGATGATACCCGTTTTATCTTCCGCGATCCGACACCCCGAAAACGCGATATACTGATTTTCCGTATAATCCGATTCGCATATTAAATCTTCCTCGCTTATCCAGCCTTGAATGCTTTCGGGACAATTTCTCGAAGACATCGCCTTGCCGCCTTTATTCAGATATTTCAGCACGTAATTGTACGCCAAATGCTTGAACGCCATACATATTTCTTCCACGTCCGAACGCCCGAATTTCTCGTTGAATTCCGTATTTCCCGTTATTTCTACCATTCGTTTTCGACTTGTATTATAACTTTTTTCCCGTACGAGTTCGCCCGGCATCGTGCCTTGCGGTATGTACATCAGCGCGTGAAAATGCAATCGCTTTTCTCCGTTTATTCCTTCCCATACGCCGTAATATTTCCAGCCATTCCGCGTTACTTTGTTTTTCAGATATGCTCGTAATTTTTTGTAAAATTTTTCTGCCGTCAATTTATCGTCCGAATATGTAAATGTTACAAAATAATTAAAACCGTTCAAATTGCATTTTCTCATCGCCCGACGAATTCTGCTTTTTTCATTCTGCCGTTTCCGTTCCAGATTCTGATCCACAAACGCCGCCGCGTACTTTCTTCCCGCGTGATGGGGCAGCATTGCTTCTATCAATAATTCTCGTTTCTTTTTCTTCGGCTCGTTTTGCCAGATTTCATAAAACTTATCGAACACCGTTCGCATCGGCATTTTTTCTGTTACGGGCGGGCTTACGGCAATATCTACGGTAGGCGGTTTTACGGCGTTTTTCTTTTCCGTGGCGGTATTATCCGCCGCCTGCTTCGCCTTTTCAAACGCCGATACGTCCGCTTCCACGATTTTATCGATATACGCGCGGCGTTTCCGTTTGACATACCTTCGCGGCGGCTCTGCCTGAAAAACATTATGCCCGCCGTCGTTCGTCAGTTTGCCGTGCAATATGCGCCATGCGTGTTCTTCTTGTTTATTTTCCTGCATTTTACCTCCCGATTCTTTGATTTTTCGCTATTGTATCATTTAAATACGAACGGTTTTGTCGTATTTAAAAATTTTCTTCGAATTTTTCCCTCACTTATCCAACTACACGAAAATGAAAAACGTGGCGGTTATTTTGTATATTTCACAAATTTTTTTCGATACGTAGCTTTTTAGCCTCTCACTACTTAGAGAATTTTCAAATAGTCGTGGGGATGCTTCAAGAAATATTTCACGAGAATTTCATAATCTGCAAAAATGGCAATAAAAAAAGACGCACTATTCCATAGCTTAAAAAGTTACTTCGTAGTGCGCCACTGCTTGCCATTGTTCGACAAGAAATCTTTACTCTGGGTTCGTCACCGTTGCGGACACTTTCCTATCCGCACATTCTGATTAACGAATAATTCTATGAAATTTTCTTACAAGCAGAAAAAATATTTACTTGTACATTTTTTATAACCGACTTTCGGTTCTCCGAAACGGTTTTCGCAATCTTTCTTACGAAAATTTTTTTGCCTTTTCGGTGGGGGCTGGTAGCACAGAGAAAAACGGAAGTCAACGGCAAAAATTATTGCTGAAAATTCGCACTATGATCTGCCGCTAACGCAATAATTTTTCGGCTGTTTCGTTGACTTTCGTTCTGTCCGTCACTCATAAAAGCGCGCAAAAAAATTTTCTCCGTGCTTGTTTTCGTGTTGCCGAAAAGGCAAAATAAAACAAACTCAGGAGAATACCAAAATGATTCAACAACAGAAAACCTACCGTTTCAGCGATGACACCGTGATC
>ERZ808270.42-NODE-42-length-87661-cov-13.800094_pt1 | contig 87661 bp, 66 predicted proteins | sample MGYA00521082_ERZ808270 | MGnify/ENA primary metagenome ERZ808270 (study PRJEB31516, sample SAMN03275594) | gut metagenome | biome: mammalia-associated habitat; material: feces | host: Papio cynocephalus | place: Kenya | collected 2012-07-27 ... | reverse complement strand
AGTCTCCGCTAAGGGAGATAAGCTTGTTGCTTTGGAACGACAGGTTCATGTTGATGTTCAGCTCCATGTCTTTCTTGCTTATAGGCTGTACGGACAAGCCAATCTCAAAACCACGGTTGGACATGGAACCGATGTTTGCCAGCAATGTGTTGTAGGCGAATGGCGGAACGGGAACCTCGTAGGCATAGAGCATGTCTGAGGTCTTTGAATAGTAGTACTCTGCCGTGAGCATGAGACGGTTGGCGAAAAAGCCGAGGTCGGCACCGATGTTGAAGGTCGTCTTGGTTTCCCACTTCAAGTCAGGGTTGTTGTTCCTCACCATTCCGAGAGTCACCGTTGGCGAGCTCTTGACAGGAACAATGCCCGTCTGTCTTACGGTGTTCATGGTCGTGTAGGCTGAGATACCGCCAAGGTTGCCAGCCTGTCCCAAACCTGTGCGGAGTTTGAGCATTGACAGCGGCTTGATGTTGGCAAGGAAACCTTCTTTCTTCATGTCCCAAGTGAATGATACGGACGGGAAGAATCCCCATGTGTTGTTGTCGCCAACCATAGAAGAGCCGTCACCGCGTGCATTAACCGATAGCGAGTAGCGGTCAAGCAAAGAGTAAGTGGCACTTCCCATTACGGAAGCCAAGGACTGGTCTTCGTATGTACTTTCTGTACCTCCATAAGGCCGGGCGGCGGTAGCCCCCAGATTGTCGTAACCGAAATCATTTGTCGGAATTCCCTTGGCATACACCCAAAAGGCTGTCTTTGTCAATTTTCGGTATTCACTGCTCGCCTCTGCGGAGATTCTGTGTATGCCTATCTGCTTGTTGAAACTGAGAGCCACATTGCCGAGCCATTCCTCCTTCTTGAACTCGCCACGGTACACGTTGCCCTGTGCCCATACCCATGTAGGGCAGAACATACCGTTTTCCGTAGAACCGTAAAGGTATGATGCGAATGTGGAAATGCGCCAGTTCGGGTTGAAGTCGTAGCTCAGTTTTATGTGTGCGTCAAAGTTCAAGTCCTTGGAGTCGTTCTTCTCGTCAAGCACGATGCCCGGAGGGTTGATGTGGGTGGCCGACTCGTTCTTCAGCCAGTTCCCGTTCTCGTCAGTTCCGGCAGGCAATGTGGGGTTTTGGCAGGCTGCGGAATAAAATAGCATCTGGGTGTCAAAGATGTCATGGTTCTTGAATGACGAGCCGAACACGCCGAAGTCTCCCGTGAGTCTGTCATTGAAGGCTTTCTGCGTCACGTCAACCTTGGCAACAAAAACATTATAGTCCATCTTCTTGATGATGGTGTTGTGGTCCATCACTCCGAAAGACGCACGGTAGTTTGACTGTGGCGTTCCGCCGCTGAATGCGAGGTAATGGTTGTTCACCATGCCTGTGCGTGTTATCACCTTGTAATTGTCGGTATCGAAACCTCCGTTGTTGCAAAATACTCCCAAAGCCTTCGCCGTGGCTACATACTCCTCGGCATTGAGCATGTTGAGATGCTTGTACATCCGCTCGAAGCCCACATTGCCCTCGTAAGAGATTTGGAAGCCTCGCCCTGTGCCTTTCTTGGTCTTTACCTCTATGACACCCGAAGCACCGCGTGATCCGTACATGGCTGTCTCAGCGGCATTCTTCAAGATGCGGAAACTCTCGATGTCGGCAGGGTAGATTGTCGAAAGCGTGAGTACGTCGGACGTTACGCCGTCAATCAGCACCAAAGGGTCGTTACCTCCGATGATGGAGGTCGTACCACGCACACGCACACTGTTGAGCATAGCCATACGGTCAAGACCGTTGGATGTCACGTTGACACCAGCCGCCTGACCGCTCAACACGTCAAGGGCGTTGTTCACTCCGCCCTTGGAGGAATGGCTGTCCGCCATATTTATGATGTTATTCCCGTTGTCAATGGAATCCTTCCGCTCTGCAGGAACCTGCTTTTGTGCATGGGCCAGAGAACTGCAAAAGAGAGCAATGAAAAGGAATGTAAAATCTTTTTTCCTTCTTGCCATATTCTATTTCTCTATCTTTTGGTTGTTGATGAATTGAAAGAGCAAAGTTAAGGTGCCGTCAAGAAATTTGTACCTTTTGCGGACTAAATTTATGCAATATTAACCATAAAAATCGGAATATGTTGAATAATAGTCAACGCTAACCGTATTTTGCTTGAATATAAGGTTTTACGGTGCTTCGCAATATGTAAAATATTTATGACAGGTTTGCGCAAATGCTGCATTTTTATGCAAACTTGCAATGTAATAAACACTTAATATTGATGTAATGAAACTGCATTTGAAAAGCCGTACTTTTGCAGCCCCAATTTAAATGATAAATGTGCAAAGAACATAAGCATCATTAATATGTGGGCAATACAAAACAATCAATAATTTATATTAAAAGGTATGGAAAAAAGATTTCATTTACTTATTGCTTTGCTGATCTTTATGGTTACCACAGCAATGGCACAAATAACAACTTCCGGCGTGAGTGGTCTTGTAACCGCTGACGGAGAAGATGTGATTGGTGCGACTATTACGGCGACCCACTTGCCGACCGGGTCTGTTTATCGTTCAGTAACCAATGTGTCCGGCCGCTTTACGATTCAAGGAATGCGTGCAGGAGGACCTTACCTGGTAAAGATCTCCTATATCGGTTACAAGGACAAGGAAATAAAGAACGTGACTCTCAAACTTGGCGAAGTGACAGACCTCTCTACCCAGTTGGAGGAGGACGCGCGTGCTTTGGACGAGGTGGTCGTTTCCGGAAAGTACGGCTTGAATGCCAGCAAGACAGGCGCGGCTGCCAGCTACAGCGGCAAGGACATAGCCAATATGCCTTCTATCACCCACAGCATCGCCGACATCACGCGCATGAACCCGTTGGTCAGCGTTTCCCAGTCGGGCGCCATGTCTTTTGCGGGTATCAACAACCGCTATAATAGCTTCCAAGTTGACGGAGCTGTAAACAATGATGTGTTTGGTCTGACATCCAACGGTCAGAATGGTGGTCAGGCGGGTACACAGCCTATCTCTACCGAGACTATCGACCAGGTACAGGTAAGTGTGGCTCCTTTCGATGTTCGTCAGAGTGGCTTTACAGGCGGCGCCATCAATGCCATCACAAAGTCTGGCACCAACGAGTTTCATGGCTCTGTATATGGCAACTGGTTGAACAAGGACTTGATAGGTTCCAAATATACATTGATGAATGGCAAGGACAGCGAGAAGTATAATGACGAGAAGGATTATCGCTATGGTGCGACCCTCGGCGGTCCGATTGTCAAGAACAGGCTGTTCTTCTTTGCCAACTATGAGAAGTCGAACAAGGAATATCCGAATAATTATGGCTATGGCTCTGATGCTTCCCAACTTGGTGAGGAAGGTTTCAGGATTGCCGACGAGGTGCTTGCCATCCTGAAGGGGAAGGGCTATCCTGAGACCTCTTTCAACAACCCCAAGAACTATACAAAGAGCGACAAAGCTGGTATCAAACTTGACTGGAACATCAACGACCGACACAAGGCTACATTCGGATGGCGCATGGTGAATGCCAAACAGTTGAATTCCAACAGTACTGCAGCATATCTCAACGCTTCCAATTATCAGTATGATTTTGTCTCCAAGACGAATACTTTCACGGCTGAGTTGAACAGTACCTTCAATGAAAAAGTAAACAACCAGTTTCAGGCTTCTTATGTGAGGGTAAGAGACCATCGCGCCCCATATGGTGTTGCCCCGATGATTCAGATTAAGAATGTGGGTGGTGGCACTCTGTGCCTGGGTACGGAACGTTCTTCCACCGCAAACTCCTTGAATCAGGACATCGTGTCGTTCACGGACAACGTGAACTGGTATCTCGGCAACCATAATTTGACTTTTGGTACACATGGCGAGTATTACAAGTTTAAGAACTTGTTTATACAGGACAACTATGGAACCTACTATTTCAATAACTTTGATGACTTCAAGATGTTTGCCAATGGTCAGACCACTGCGGCCAGCACCGACAAGAATGGCGAAACGACCTATTACAACACCTTGAACCAGTATCGCTTTAGCTCAGCCAATGTGAGCGTAACGGGCGACCCTCGTTGGGCGCCGGAATTTGCTGCCGGTCAGATTGGCCTTTACGCACAGGACAAGTTTAACGTTACGCCAAACTTCGAGTTGACTTATGGCTTGCGCATGGACATTCCTTTGTTCTTTGACACTCCTACGGAGAATGCCGACTTCAATGCCTCTGCTGAGAAGCAAGGCTGGAACGTAGTGACAAACCATAAGCTGAAGAGCACACCGATGTGGTCTCCGCGTGTAGGCTTCCGCTGGAATGTGGAGAAAGAGCACAACATGGTGCTTCGTGGTGGCGCAGGTATCTTCACGGGGCGCATCCCATTCGTGTGGTTGAGCAACAACTTCAGTAACACAGGTGTGCAGACATCCACATATAACGTATATGGCTCTACGGGGTTGGAGGAGAACAAGCAGTCGGAAGGTAAGCTTTCCAACGTAAGTTTGGTTACCGACCCTTATGGACAGGATGCAAATACAAGCAGGTTGTCTGCCTCCGGAAGTCAGACCGTCAATGTGTTTGCCAAGGACTTCAAGTTTACCCAGAACTTGCGCCTTGACCTCGCCTTGGACTTCACCTTGGCAGGTATCGACTTTACTCTCGAAGGTGTGTATTCAAAGAACATGAACGACATCTACTATAAGGACTTGACGAGAACAGCTACAGGCAAGGCTGTCGGTGAGACTTACGAGAGCCTGTCTTTCGACAATCGTCCGATGTTCACCAAGCTTAAAGATGCCAATGACGCCAACTTGTCCAAGTTTGGCAATGTTTACGAGCTGGACAATACGAGCAAGGGCTATAGCTACAACTTGTCTTTGTCTGCCGTCAAGCATTTCAGCTTCGGATTGGATTTGGCCGCTTCTTACACTTACTCTCGCTCAAAGTCTGTCAATTGCGGTACGTCTTCGGTTGCGCAGTCCAACTTCAATTATAACTACACGCACCAGGATCCTAACAATCCTGAGTTGGGTTTCACGGCCTTCAATGTGCCTCATCAAATTAAGGTGTCAGCTTTTTATCACAAGGATTACGCCAAGCATTGGAACACGACTGTCGGCTTGATCTATACAGGCAACTCGGGTTCGCCTTACAGCCTTTACTACTATGGCGATCTGAACGGCGACGGTTCCAATGGAAACGACTTGATGTTCATCCCTACTGATGCGCAGATTGACCAGATGCAGTTCAAGGCCACATCCGCTTATACTGCCGACCAGCAGCGGGCCAATTACAAGGAGTGGATTGCACGTGACGGTTATCTGAGCAAGCACCGTGGCGAGTACTACGAGCGTTTTGCCGACAATGAGCCTTTTGAGAGTCACTTCGACTTCCATCTCGCCCAGACCTACAAGTTCAAGGTGGGCAAGGAAATCCATGCGGTTGAGTTGTCCTTCGATGTGCTGAACATCGGCAATATGTTCAACAAGAAGTGGGGACGCTACACCTCTACAGGAACTGCCGTTTACTACTCTCCAGTGACATACACAGGCAATGGACAGTTCCAGTTCTTGCACCCTGGTGATTATGACATGCGTTCTTACAGCGACTACTACAGCCGTTGGCGTGGTCAGATTGGTTTGAAGTACACATTTTAATATATAACGCAATCCTAAATAATAAAGGGGATATGCTTACCGCTTTGCGAGGCATATCTCTCTTTGTGTCTTTTAATTATAAAAAAAACGATGAGAAAAATAATATTTATCACTTTGCTGCTCTTGTCCCAATTAGGCATGGGCATGGCGCAAGAACACCGTACCGTCATCATTTCCCTCGATGGCTGTCGCTGGGATTATCCAGAGATGTATGACACGCCTTTCCTTGACGGATTGGCCAAGGAGGGGGTGAAGGCTGTCATGCAGCCTTCTTTCCCTTCGGTAACCTACCCGAACCATTACACGTTGGCTACAGGCTTGGTGCCTGACCATCACGGCATCATTGCCAACCGGTTCTTGGACAAGGAAAGTGGACTGGAGTTTAGCTTGGGCAACAAGGACACCAAGCAGGATCCACGGTTTTGGGGCGGCGAACCTATCTGGCTTACTGCCAAGAAACAAGGCAAGCGGGTGGGCGTCGTGTATTGGCCTGGCTCGGATGTGGCCATCCAAGGCTCTTATCCTGACATTTACTTCAATTACGAGCAGAAGCCCCTGCTTACCTATGTGGAGCGAATTGCGGAGATAGAAAGAATGCTCAAGATGCCGGAGGGCAAGCGTCCGCAGTTGATTATGGCTTACTTCGACGAGCCCGACCATTCTGGACATACCTTTGGACCGGAGAGCAAGCAGACCCGCAAGCAGGTGGAAACCTTGGATTGCTTGTTGGGGCAGTTGTGGAACGACATCCGGCAGATGCCTGACGGCAAGAAGGTTAATCTAATTATTACAGCCGATCATGGCATGGGAAGAAACTCAAATGAGCGAATTGTCAACTTGGCCAAATATCTGGACAAGTCATGGTATAAAACCATAGCCAACGGCTTCCCAACCATGATTTATCCCAACAAAGGCTGTGCTGACAAAATTCTGAAAGCCTTGGCGAAAGTGCCTCACATTAGGGCTTGGCATAAGGATAAGATGCCTGCTTATTTCAACTATGGAACAAACAAGAATATTGCGGACATTGTTGTCGTTTCGGACATTGGTTGGGTATTCAGTGACCAAGACAAGGTGCTTGCAGGCAATCATGGCTTTGACCCCAATTATAGCGATATGCACGTGATATTCCGTGCGGCAGGACCGGACTTCAAGCAAGGCTATGCAAAGCCCCTCGTCTTCAAGAATGTAGATGTCTATCCTTTACTTAGTCATCTTCTTGGCATCACCCCAGCCAATAATGATGGCTCCTTTGATGATATCGCCGACTTGTTGAGATAAGTTATCAAAGATGCAGCTTCAGAATTTTATTCTGTGGGCTGCATCTTTTTATCTTTTCCTTTCGTTGTTTCTCCACTTGCTCCCTGCTTATTTCCTTTTGTGGCGTCATTTCTATTGTGTTGCCCCAATGGTCATTGTTTGCGTCTGCATTGTCTTTTGGTCATTTGAAAGTCTTAAAAATCTGCAAAAAACAAACGGATATGTATGTTTTTCAGAATTTAGATTTAACTTTGCACATGCAAGAGTTGTTTGAAACATTATGCAAGGCAAAGCAGACAAAAGCAGTCTGACTTTCGCTAAATCGTTACCAAAAATTATCCAGTCGCAACAACTTCTCTGATTATTAGACTGATACAACTTTTTTGATTATCCGTTGCAAAGATAATGCAAATCGAGAGGAGAACGAAATGAATTTATTCATTTCTTATCCCGAGATGCAGCTTATCTTATGCAAAGATAATGCAAATCGAGAGAATAACGAAATTAATTCATTCTTTTCTTATTTATATCTTCCCATCTCACGCCTTCCCCTCTGGGGCGGAGCAGTTACTCTTTCTATTTAAATGAATTAAAATTACTTGTAGCGTGCAGTATACTTGCATCTTTTGTGCAGTATACTTGCATCAAAGGTGCAGATATACTGCACAAAAGATGCCACTTTAGTTTACTTTCATGTATGCCTAATTAAAGATTGGCTATATAAGAAACATTGTTATTTGTATAAGCCAAAGTAAAAACATGAGCATATAATTTTGTTAGGATATGTATTTGCATTAACTTTGCACGAAAAATTTTTGTTATGGACAAAAGAACATTTAATGCAGCGCTGTTTGACTTGGATGGAGTGGTTTTTGATACGGAGCCGCAGTATACTGTGTTTTGGGGGAGCCAGTTCCGTCGCTATTATCCGGAACATCCAGGAATGGAGCAGCTTATTAAGGGGATGACCCTTGTTGAAATATATGAAAAGTATTTTCCTGAAAAGGAGCAGCAAGACAAGATAACATTAGAGCTTAATGAATTTGAAGAAAACATGAAGTTCATTTATGTTGAAAGTTTTGAAAGATTTGTTGACGATATACGCCGTAACGGTGTTCGTACAGCCGTGGTAACAAGTTCAAACAAGGAGAAAATGCAGAATGTATATTCAAAGCATGAGGAGTTTAAGAGTCTTTTTGATGCAATTTTGACAGCAGAGGATTTTGCCGAGAGTAAGCCCTCTCCCGATTGCTATCAAAAGGCTGCTGTTCGACTTGGACTTACCAAGGAACAGTGTGTTGTGTTTGAAGACAGCTTCAATGGGCTGAAGTCTGGCAGAGCAGCGGATATGTTTGTCGTCGGACTTTCAACGACTAATGATGCCGATGCAATTAAACCATATTCAGATATGGTTATCGGAAACTATAAAGGCATTACATATAAAGAAATTTGCAGAAATGTATCTTTAAGAGAATAAAAATACTTACATTTGCATATTGTTAAACAAAACAAAAGATAAAAGAATAGAAAAATGTCAGGTTATTTAGTAACAGACAATCGAAAAGTCACCACACACCGTTTTGTGGAGATGAAACAGCGCGGAGAGAAAATCTCAATGCTAACATCGTATGATTTTACAACGGCAGGAATAGTAGATGCTGCAGGAATTGACGGTATTCTTGTCGGAGACTCGGCATCAAATGTAATGGCAGGAAACGGAACTACGCTTCCTATCACCATAGACCAAATGATTTATCATGCAAAATCTGTAGTAAGAGCTGTAAATAGAGCTCTTGTTGTATGTGATATGCCATTTGGCAGTTATCAGGTGGACCGTAAGGAGGGTGTGAAGAATGCCATTAAAATCATGAAGGATAGTGGATGTGACGCCTTGAAACTTGAAGGAGGTATCGAGATAATCGATACCGTTAAGGGTATCTTGGATGCTGGAATTCCAGTAATGGGACATCTTGGACTTACTCCTCAGAGTATAAATAAATTCGGAACTTATGCCGTTCGTGCAAAGGAGAACGCTGAGGCTGAGAAACTTATTAGCGACGCAAAACTATTGGCGGAGACTGGTTGCTTCTCTGTTGTCTTAGAGAAGGTTCCGGCAAAATTGGCAGCGGAGGTTAGTCGTGAGATAAATGTTCCGACGATTGGAATCGGTGCCGGTAACGGAACCGACGGTCAAATCCTTGTTGTCGACGACATGCTCGGAAAGACAAAGGGCTTCAGTCCGCGATTCTTGCGCCGTTATGCAGATTTAAACACCGTGATGACGGATGCTATAGGAAATTACATTACTGATGTCAAGAATTCAGATTTCCCTAACGAGAATGAATCTTATTAAATAAATGGCTTATGAGTTCACAGATTGATGATTTAAAGCGGCATATAGATTTGCACCATAAGGATTTCAAGAAACTCTGTGTGGCGAATTTCCTGTTCGCCGTGTCTGCATATATGATGTTGCCGATATTGTTGCTGTGGACAAATGATATTTTACTTCTTGACCGATGCCAGGGAGCCTTGGGACTATTGGCTTTCGGCATCGGTACATTTTCTTTAGGCGGATTTTGTTCTTTTCTTATACAAAAATACAGACGTAATAAGGTCTGTATCATTTCGATGCTCTTGCTTGCATTGTCATCGGTGGCTTTGGCATATTATTCTCAGGAGTTGCCCCATCGTTTCACTCAAAAAGAAGCTGCGTGTATTGTTTTTGCACTAAGGTTCATTGCCGGTGCATTTTTCGGACTCGCATTTTTGATACTCAACAGTACGCTTATAGTAGACTGCTGTGAGTCTTCAAACCGTACACGGGCTAATGTCGTATCTTTGTGGTTCTACAGATTTGCGGTCGTTGTTGGTCCACTGTTGGGCTTCGTGATGTATAAAGAAACTGGCATCGTTAATTCTATGTATTATTCTGCATTAGTTGCAGTTATATCTGTTGGTATACTGTCGAGTGTGCAGTTTCCTTTTAAGGCGCCCGACGATACCGTGCATTTGTTCTGTCTTGACAGATTTTTCAATCCGTTGAGTTATCCTTTGATTTTCATGACAGTAGCAATAGCCATGGTAATGGGAATAACACTTGTGTGTTGTAATGACGCTTTATTATTCTTGTCGCTTTTCCTTGGCTTTCTTGTCGCATTCGGAATACGTTCTATTATGCCGAATGCAAAATCACATCATGTCTTCGTATATATTTCCTTGTTGATTTTGGCTTGCGGAATATTCTGCTTGTCGTCATACAGCAGCATGTCGCCAGCTTGTCATTATGTCGGTTTTATCTTGACGGGATATGGCATTGCGGCTTTATCGTCAGCGTTGCAGGTCCTTTTTATAAACGTTGGAGATCATTGTCAGCGCGGAACATCCCAGAGCACCTATATTTTGTCTTTTGAATTCGGTATTGCTGCAGGATGTTCCATATCGTTTATTAGCACTTATAAAGTTGGCGACTATTCTTTCTTGCCTTGTCTTGTATGTTTAGGCTTGGCAGTCTTGTCGTATATATATATGTCGGCAGTATGGCTAAAGTCAAACCTACGGAAGTAGTTTCGTTGCTTCGATAATGTCCATTTCGTTTGTAAGGAATGAGTTTTTGAATACACTTCTTGCTTCGTTTAGTATAACTGACTCATCGCCGTATTTTGATGAGTAATGCCCCAGAAAAAGCTTTTTTACCTTCGCATCTCTTGCCACGGTAGCAGCTTGACGGGCTGTGGAGTGAAAATACTTTTTGGCATTTTTTTCGTCAGCATCCGTATAAGTAGACTCGTGGTATAGTATGTCTACCCCTTCGATCACTTTATGCAGATTTGGCATGTATCTCGTGTCTGAGCAATATGCATAAGACAATGGGGGGGCTGGCGGTACTACGAGACGATTGTTTTCCACTGTGTTTCCGTCGGCATCGTGCCAGCTGGCACCATTCTTGATGTTGTTGTATTGGCTCTGTGGCACGCCATAGAAGTCGCACATCTCACGGTTAATATGTGGTAGTCCGGGCTTTTCGCGGAATAAATATCCACAACAAGGCAGTCTGTGGTTCAGAGGAACAGTCTCTACCATAAGACTCTTGTCTTCGTAAACCACAGCGTTTTTAGTAGTGTCAATTGGATGAAAAACAAGTTCATACTCAAAAGTTGAGCAAAACATTCGTTTCTGCAGTTCAAACAGTTCTTCCATATCCTTTGGCGCATAGATATGGAGTGGGGCAGTGCGTCCAAGGAGCCCAAAAGTGGAAATCATTCCCATCAGTCCGAAGCAATGGTCGCCGTGTAGATGAGAGATAAAAATTGCATTAATCTTGCTGAAGTGGATTCTGCTTTTTCGCAATTGCAGTTGAGTACCCTCGCCACAGTCAACCATAAACATCTTATCGTGTATGTCGATGACCTGTGACGAGGTATTGTGTTTAAGGTTAGGTAGCGCACTGCCACAACCTAATATATGAATCTGAAATCTTGCCATTACTGTTGTTTCATCACTCGTTTATAAGCATAAATGCCGTTAGCATTCTCAAGAAGAAGCGAGTCTGGTCCGAGAGAATAAACGCTGAATGTATCAGACGAAAGTATAAGTTTCCCGTTAAGGATTTTCCAGTCAAGATAAGTGTTTTTCTCTTGGTTGTCGCCTTCAACGACACCGCCTTCCTCTATAGTGAACGAGCGGTCGATACTTGTCCATTTCCCCATTAGCGACGTGATGTTAAGTACCGTTTGTGCAAACATCTCCCCGTCGGCAGTCTTACATCCAATTACGGCAAGTCGGTCACCGGCGAGCAGACCGCCCTGCACGTTGCTGCATGTGTCAACTCCTTGCATAGTGAATTCGATAGTGTCCCCCTTGTCGGTTATCAACTGAAGAGAGTTCATCGAAGTTCCGTCGCCACATCTACCGTAGATAGTAGTGTCAGCTGGAGAATTTTCTTTGATGCTCTCTATTTTCTCATTAGAGCCTTTCTTCTTGTCTCCACAACTCACTGCCATGATGGCAATTGCAATGGCAGCGATGAAATAAAATACTCGTCTCATATCTCAGTTCGTTTTATTATTTGTTTTTTCTTGTTCCTTTGCTTCGTTCCACAGCTTGTCCATATCTTCAAGAGTCATCTCCGTCAGTGGCTTACCTTGTCGGATAGAGTGTTCCTCGATATAGTTGAATCTGTTTATGAACTTGCGGTTTGTCTTTTCCAAGGCATCGTCAGGATTAATCTTGTAAAGACGTGCAGCATTGATTACACTGAAGATAAAGTCGCCGAGTTCTTCAGTAGAACGTTCCTTGTCTTCCTTGCGTAGTTCAGTCTCCAGTTCATCAAGTTCTTCCCTTACTTTCTTCCATACATCACCTTTATCTTCCCAGTCGAAGCCAACGTTTCTTGCCTTGTCCTGAATGCGGTACGCTTTGATGAGAGAAGGCAAAGCTTCTGGAACTCCAGAGAGGACACGTTTGTTGCCGTCTTTTTCTTTCAGTTTAATCTGTTCCCAGTTTTCGATAACCTTTTGTGCAGTGTCAGCATCCTGCATTTCGTCGTGGGCAAGGTCTTCGCCATAAGGCAATGGTTTCGGTTCCTCGGCTCCGACCTGCGACGGATGGTAAACGTGAGGATGGCGGAAGATAAGTTTGTCTGTCAGTTTGTTGCATACGTCAGCTACATCAAACTGTTTGTTTTCTTCGCCAATTTTTGAATAGAAGCAAACGTGCAACAGCACATCGCCCAACTCTTTGCAGATGTTTGGCGTGTCCTCTTTTCCAAGAGCGTCACTAAGTTCAAACACCTCCTCAATAGTATTTGCTCGTAGGCTTTGGTTTGTTTGCTTACGGTCCCACGGGCATTTCTCCCTTAAAACATCCAGAACATCAAGAAATCTCCCAAATGCTTTTAGTTTTTCTTCTCTTGTATGCATATCAGTTTCTTTTATATTTTCTGTGTGTAATTGACAATGCCATTGTCTCGTCAAAATCATTTATCTTGTATTTCTTCAAGATCTTAGAGTCTCTGAAAAATTCATCGCTGAGTAGAAAAGATGTATGCTTATATGTATTATCGTGATTCGTGTCAGTCGCTTTGCAGAAACGGCAGAACAAAGATGTTGCCTTTTCAATGTTCCCCTTGAACCATTGGCAATATCCGGCATTGAGGAAATCAGCTGGAACATTTTTATTGCTGTTGAGAATGAAGGCGTATTCTTTCTCAGCTTGTTCCAATTTCTTCTGTTCCATCATGTTCCAGGCAAGTACACGTTTTATTGTAAGGTCGTCAGGATAGTCGAAGTCGAGCTTGAATAGGATATTTGATGCTTCTTCGTATCTTCCTATTCCAATAAGTGTTACAGCATATTCCAAAGAAAACATCTTGTTATCTTTTTGTTCGTTGTAGTTTTTGGAATAATAGTTATATGCTTCTTTAAAGTTTTCACTTTTATAGCATGATTTTGCATAACATAGTTGTGCTTTTTTATTGTCAGGCTCAAGTCTAAGAACTTCCTTAAAATAGTTTTTTGCTAAATCGTATCTTCCGTTTTTCATGTAATGTATACCAATAAGTATATATGCCTCACAGCTTGACAGACTGCATAAATTAGGAATAAATTTATCGAACAATTTAGCAGAGCGTTTATAAAGGAAGTATCCAAAATCCATATAGCTGTTCCTTATTGGTGTATTATTCAGAAGCTGATGCGAGATGAAAAGACAATTTCTTTCTGAAAAAGGATTGTATATCTGCTCGTTCCATCTATAGAGACGCGAAAAGCGGTAAAGGTCTTGTATCACTTTGCGTCGAATGTCATTTCTTGAAGAAGAATTGTCTCTTGGCATTCTTCCGAACATTTCGTCACTTCCCATCATTTCGCGCATATTGCTCGGCAACTTGCTTATAACAGATGCCAAGGCAATAGCGAAAGAGTATTTGTCGCTGTCGCAGAATAATGGAGCAGCAAGTAAGTTGCTCAAGAATTTACGATGGTTCTTGTCATCGTAGGCTTTATACAATACCGGGTGATTGATATTGAAAGGGCAGAACCAGTTTGACAAGACATAAAAGAACGGGAATCTTTTCATCTTTGAAAAGCCGCCGAAATACACGTCAGCTCCATTCTTTTGCATTTCAATCATCTGCTTGAATTTCTCTTCACTCTCTTCCATTGCGCGGTCTTGTGCATTGGGGTCAAGAATATCCTGGAGAGTACTGTCGTCTTTTTCCGTAATGCCAAAATGGTTTACATCCAAGTTTGAGTTGCGCATTATTGTAGGTATAATGTCGCGCTGTATCACTTCATTGTCTTTGTCAGCGTTCATACAGTAAATAATTTGCTTCTGCAAATCTATGATTTCTTTAGCTGTGTCTGGATCATCGCAGAGTGGGTGGATATATGCTGACTGTTCATTGAAGAAAACTTCGTCAGTCATGCTAAGAGCCCAACCTACGAGTGCTTTCTGCCGTAAGACCTCATCTGGGGCTTTCTTGTATACTTCGGTCAAAATATGGAATTTACTTATGTCGAAGCTGTTCATTGTACTCAGCATTATTGCACTTACAATCATCTGTGCATCAGAAGAGTCTATTGTAGGTGACAATATAATATCTGTCATCGCCTCTGCCTGATCTGTAGTCCATAGGTCGGAAACCACAATATAGCAGAAAAGCGACTGCATGAAGGAATAGTGCTTTGAATATAAATCATAGCTCGCTTCTTTCCGTTTTTCTTCAGGTTGGAATTGCAGCATTGCCTCGTCAGAGACAAAGTTTTCCAATACGATTCTTATTGCTTTCTCAGACATTGGCATGTTTTTGTCGACATGTGAACTCGCATCTTTGTAGAATTCAACATTACGCTTTTTATAGTCGGTGCGGATATTGCGTACAGATTTTCCCAGTCTGTTCAACATATCCGAATACATCTTCTTTGCCATAGGATCTTTTACGCCTTTCTCGTAAAAGTTGACCATCATATTGAAGTTTTCGTTTATTTCTCTTATGTCGTCGGCACTATATACGAATGGATATTTATCGATATAAGGCAATATATATTCTAACGCTGAAGGCAAATTCTTGTGCTTTATGGCTAACAGCGTTTTGTTTATTATTTCAAGATCTTTGTCCATTGTCGAGTCGTATTATTATTTTAACTTATATTTAAAATATCGTTCAACGAGAACGGTATAATATTTTTTTCCGCCTTTCTCTATTTTCTTTGATGCAAGGTCGTATGCTTTTTCAAATGTTTCAATTTGCTGTTTTATTCTCTTGTCACTTAAAGAAGCTGAAGTGAAGGCGAGAACGGCAAATCTTTCTCCACGGCTGTCGCTTCGCATAAGAACGTTATTGCCGTTATTTGTAGCAACCGTAGCTTGTGGCTCCGGGAGCCATGCTGCATCGATTTCGTTATTGAGTAGCATTTCCAGACGTGTGTCTACATCGTTAACCTGAACTCTGAAAACTCGTTCTTTGTCAAGTTTAACACTGTCGGTAAGTCTGTCGCAAAGGAAATCCGTTACGGAATAGCGCGACATAGCGATAATTTTGTCCGTAAATTGGTTAAGGCGTAGCAGTCGCGAGCGTCTGTTTGCCACGAGTTGCCATTTCATGTCGAATGTCCTTACATTCTGCATAGAGAGGTTAGATGTCTTGTCCATATATTCTATGTATTTAGAATCAGAGAAGACACCTTGCAGATTGTTCTTTTTAAGAGCAGAGTTATAGTCGAGCATTGATGTGAAATGTACAAGTTTTACGTCAACGCCGAGGGAATCGAAAATCCCTTCATCCTTTGCTACAAAGGCTGGAAGACAATCGGCAGTCTGCATCACTCCTACTTTTAGTGCAAGAGAGTCCTTCAAGTGTTGTTCTGCCTTTTCTTTTGCCGTCATTCTATGGTTGGTGTCATTATTTTGAGAGCATCCGCAGAGAGCTATTACGGCAATTGCAAGTATTTGTTTAATATAGTATTTTCTCATTTTGTTTTTTTTCTATGCAAATATAAGGTTTTATTTTGTACCACGAAAAAATAACACTACTTTTGTATAAAGTATTTATGTTTCACGACGATGAAACGGAGAATGTTTATAAGTTATGGCGAAAGACAAGATAGTATACGTATGCAGTAATTGTGGACAAGAGTCTGCAAAATGGATAGGAAGATGCCCCCAGTGTGGAGAATGGAATACGTTCAAGGAACTTAGGGTGGCTCCGGAAAGCAGTAGTAAAGGGGATTTTACTGCTGCTATAGCAAAGAAAGCCAATGGCGGGGCACAGGCACTTCATCTCAAGGATATATCGAGTAAGGATGAACCGCGTATAGATATGCTCGATGAAGAACTGAACAGGGTTCTAGGAGGGGGACTCGTCAGGGGATCGATAACTTTGCTTGGCGGTGAACCTGGAATTGGAAAGAGTACTTTGTCTTTGCAGACTGTATTGCATCTTGATAAAAAGGTTTTGTATGTGAGCGGTGAGGAGAGTGCGCATCAGTTGAAGATGAGGGCACAGAGAATTTCACCTGAAGATAATGGCAATTGTCTTGTTTTGTGCGAAACCTCGCTTGAGAATATTTTCGCCTCGATAAAGGCTGTAGTTCCAGATATTGTCGTAATCGATTCAATACAGACAATTTGTACGGCGGATGTTGACAGTTCGCCTGGCAGTGTTTCGCAAGTTAGAGAGTGCGCTGCAAGATTATTGCGCTTTGCCAAGACTTCAGCTACGCCGGTTATTCTTATCGGACATATCAATAAGGAAGGAACGCTCGCTGGACCTAAGATTTTGGAGCATATTGTTGATACGGTGATTCAATTTGAAGGCGATCAGCATTATATGTACAGAATATTGCGATCTATTAAAAACCGTTTTGGAAGTACTTCTGAATTGGGAATATACGAGATGAGACAGTCGGGGTTGCGCCCGGTTAGTAATCCGTCGGAGCTTTTGCTTACAGAGGATCATGATGGACTTAGTGGCGTTGCAATTTCATCGGCAATAGAAGGCGTACGGCCGTTTCTTGTGGAGACACAGGCCCTTGTATCTACTGCAGCATACGGTACTCCACAGAGATCAGCAACCGGTTTTGATCAGCGTCGGTTGAATATGTTACTTGCCGTATTGGAAAAGAGGGTTGGTTTCAAACTGATACAGAAAGATGTTTTTATAAATATTGCCGGAGGACTGAGAGTTACGGATTTGGCTATGGATCTTAGTATTATTGCTGCTGTACTGTCAAGTAATGTTGATACGCCAATAGAGCAGGGGTGGTGTATGGCCGGAGAAGTAGGATTAAGTGGCGAAGTCCGTCCGGTAAGCAGAATAGAGCAGAGAGTCTCTGAGGCTCAGAAGCTCGGCTTTACGAATATAATCATTCCGCGCCAAAATATGGTGGCGTTTAAGGGTAAGAATGTTGGCATCAACCTTATACCTGTCAGGAAAGTTGAAGAGGCATTGAGGCATTTATTCGGATAAATGCCTCGTGCTTATATCTGGACAGACGATATGTCAACAAGGTTAGTTACGATTGCATAGATTGTCAATCCTGCAGGAGTGTGGATTTGAAGCTTCTTGGCAATATTCCTACGGTGTGTTATGACAGTATTCGGAGCTATGCAAAGATGGTTTGCAATTTCCTTGTTCGTCATTCCCTGTACAAGACTGATAATGACATCTTTTTCGCGTTCGCTGAGATTCTCGTTGTTGACGTTCTTGCTTATCATGTTCGAAATCTTAGCCGACACATCGCTTTGCTTTGATTTGCGTTCCAACTCGCGTATAGCCGGAACCATTATCTTTTCTTCTACTTCTGAGTGCTTCGCCAGCCATTCTTCATTGTTGTAAATATCGCACAAAGTAGCAGAAAGTTGGTTGTTGTGCAGTCCGTCGCTTGGCAAATATTTGATAATGATATTTTTTAGTTCGCGTAGCTTCTGGTCTGTCTGTCCGTGGTGTTTTGAGAACGTTTCTATATCATAGTCTTTTATCGGGTCTCCTTTTTGTAGGGATTCGACGTATGGGAAAAGAAATTTCTCCTCATATTTCATGTGTTTGTTGATTTCGTCAGCATACTCATCATAAAGTTTGAGTATCAGTCGAGCCAGATTATCGTTCTCGTCCAATGCGTCAACAAGCTCTTTTCTGATGAATGGCAGTTGAAAGCCAAGATAATATTCATGACTTGCATGCAGATAATGCATCAATGTCGGTATGGATATTCTTGAAAAATCATCAAAGCTCTTGTAACCGTTTATTGCAAGGTTTACAATTGCCAGAAATGTATATGTATCAACGTTTTGCGCCTCGCAAACTTCTCTGACAGTTTTGTCTCCAAAACCAAGATTAATTCCGAAACTGCCAAGACTTTGCAATACGTTGTAGTTGTCTTTGATAAGCGAAATCAACTTATCATCTGCTTCATATAGTTTTTGACTTTTCATATACTTCCCCAATTCTGATTATACGGTGCAAAATAAGCAATATTTTTTCGTTCGTGCAATAACAACTTTTAGGTATATTCAAGATGTTAACTGATTTTAATAAATAAGCCCCTATTATCCATTAGGTAATAGGGGCATTATTGAAGATAAATAATATTTCTATTGCTTATTCTTTGTCAAGAAGAATGTTCATCATTTCGCATGCAGCTTTTGCAACGGAGGTACCAGGACCGAAGATTGCGGCAACACCAGCTTTGTAGAGGAAGTCGTAGTCCTGTGCCGGGATAACGCCACCTGCAATGACCATGATATCTTCACGACCCAACTTCTTTAGTTCCTCAATAAGCTGAGGAATAAGAGTCTTGTGTCCGGCAGCAAGTGAACTTGCACCTACAATGTTTACGTCGTTTTCAACAGCCTCGCGGGCAGCCTCTGCCGGAGTCTGGAACAATGGTCCCATATCCACGTCAAAGCCACAGTCTGCATAACCTGTAGCAACGACTTTTGCACCACGGTCATGACCGTCCTGTCCCATCTTAGCAACGAAGATACGAGGTCTACGACCCTCTTTCTTTGCGAATTCTTCTGTCAACTCGCATGCCTTATGAAAATCGGCATCTGTTTTACTTTCTGATGAATACACGCCTGAAATAGTTCTGATAACTGCTTTATATCTGCCGACGATTTTCTCGCAGGCATCACTAATCTCTCCTAAAGTACAACGCAATTTTGCACATTCTACAGCTTTCTCCAAAAGGTTGCCCTCACCTGTGCGAACACATTCTGTAAGAGCGTCAAGAGCCTGCTTGCACTTCTCGTTGTCGCGATGAGCGCGCAATTCTGCAAGACCCTCCTCTTGCTGCTTGCGTACAGCAGAGTTGTCTACCTCAAGGATATCGATAGGATCCTCATGGTCAAGACGGTATTTGTTGGTACCAACGATTGTTTGCGACCCACTGTCGATACGTGCCTGTGTACGGGCAGCAGCTTCTTCAATGCGCATCTTTGGAACGCCAGTTTCGATAGCCTTTGCCATTCCGCCAAGTTTCTCGATTTCCTGAATGTGTTCCCAAGCCTTGTGTGCAAGCTCGTTGGTCAGGCTCTCAACATAATATGAGCCTGCCCATGGGTCGATATGTTTACATATCTTTGTTTCATTCTGAATGTAAATCTGGGTATTGCGGGCAATACGTGCCGAGAAGTCGGTAGGCAAGGCGATAGCCTCGTCAAGTGCATTGGTATGAAGAGACTGTGTATGCCCTAAAGCGGCAGTCATAGCCTCGATACATGTACGTCCCACGTTGTTGAACGGATCCTGCTCGGTAAGCGACCAACCAGAAGTCTGAGAGTGAGTACGAAGCATCAGAGACTTCGGATTCTTTGGGTTAAACTGTTTGATAACCTTAGCCCACAACATTCTTGCAGCACGCATCTTTGCCACCTCCATAAAGTGGTTCATAGAAATTCCCCAGAAGAATGACAAACGTGGAGCAAATGCGTCAATATCAATGCCGGCGTTCACACCTGCACGTACATATTCAAGACCGTCTGCAATAGTATAAGCCAACTCAATATCTGCTGTTGCTCCAGCCTCCTGCATGTGGTAGCCAGAGATAGAAATAGAGTTGAACTTAGGCATCAGCTTGGATGTGTATCCAAAGATGTCGCTGATGATTCGCATTGAGAATGCAGGCGGATAAATATATGTATTACGCACCATGAACTCCTTCAAGATATCGTTCTGTATAGTACCAGCCATCTCTTCGAGTTTTGCTCCCTGTTCCAGTCCGGCAACAATATAGAATGCCATGATAGGTAGAACGGCTCCGTTCATAGTCATGGAAACAGACATCTTGTTCAGTGGAATACCATTGAACAGAACCTTCATGTTCTCAACGGAACAGATTGAAACTCCGGCTTTTCCTACATCACCCACAACACGGGCGTTGTCAGGGTCGTATCCACGATGCGTTGGAAGGTCGAATGCTACAGACAGACCTTTCTGTCCGCTGGCAAGGTTTCGGCGATAGAACGCATTACTTTCCTCTGCCGTTGAGAATCCGGCATACTGACGGATTGTCCAAGGGCGGAATGGGTACATCATGCTGTATGGTCCACGCAAGAATGGTGGAAGACCTGCAGTGTAACCAAGGTGTTCCATTCCCTCAAGGTCCTCTCTTGTATAAACAGGTTTAACCTCGATGTGTTCAGGAGTTTTCCAGTTTGGCTTGATGCCATTGGCTTTCTGCCAATCCGCACCGTCAACATCCTTAATTCCTGAAAATATATCTATATCTTTAAAATTCTTTCTCATTTTATTCCCAGTTTTTCGTTATACTCTTTCAATGTCTCAAGTACGTTACATCTTACGTGAATGAAGTTCTCTATACCTGCAGCCTTCAAATCATCCATACAAGCCGGTGCACCTGCTACGACAAACATTGCACGGTTGTCAAGGTATTTAAAAGCAGGAACGGCATATTCAGCATACTCGTCGTCGCTTGAACACAATACAACGATGTCTGCATTGGCTTTCAATGCTGCATCAACGCCCTCTTCTATAGTCTTGAAACCGAGATTGTCGATAACCTTGTATCCTGCGCATGCCAGGAAGTTACAGCTGAACTGTGCACGAGCCTGACGCATTGCCAGGTTACCTATTGTAAGCATAAAGGCTGTAGGAGTCTTCTCTGAGTTCTCAACCTTTATTCTCAGGTTCTCGAAATCAGCAGCAAGTCGTGTTGACTCAATAGCCTTGTATTTCTCGTCGTGATTTCCGCAGCCACAAGCCGCATCAAGCGCACGCTTACCATCGCTCTTTTCAGTAAAGTTAGGGAACTGGTTCGTTCCGAGGATAAACTCCTTACGCTTTGCTGCCGCCTCATGGCGTTTCACGTTTGTGGCATTGATGTCATCCTGCACCTTACCATTTTTTATAGCCTCAAGGAAACCACCGTTTTCCTCTACGTTCAAGAATATTTTCCATCCCTCGTTTGCAAGTGATGTGGTGAGTTCTTCTATAAAATAGCTTCCTGCACCCGGGTCAACAACCTTGTCGAAATGGCTCTCTTCTTTCAGCAGTAGCTGCTGGTTACGTGCAATGCGCTCTGAAAAATCATTCGGAGTTTCGTATATTGCATCAAATGGTGTAACCTCAATAGAGTGAACGCCTGCAAGGGCAGCACTCATAGCCTCTGTCTGAGAGCGTAGAAGGTTGACGTAGCTGTCGAACAAAGTCATGTTGTATTTTGATGTTACGGCATTTACGCACATCATACAAGACTTGTCGTCTTTCGGACCATATTGCTTTACTATTTCAGCCCAAAGCATTCTTGCAGCACGGAACTTCGACATTTCCATGAAGAAATTCTCAGAAATTCCGAGATTAAACTTTATATTGTTTGCTGCAGTATCTGCATCGACGCCAGCATCTACGAGCTGGTTTAGATATTCGTTTCCCCATGCGAGGGCATATCCCAATTCCTGTACGATATATGCACCGCTGTTGTTTAGTGAAACGGCATTTACTGCTATTGTGCGGAACTTCGGATACTCTTTCATTGCCTCTACAAGTTTAGGAGCGATGTTGAGCAAGCCCTCCACATCGTGACCCTGCATTACAATTTTCTCCATCGGATCCCAGTCGAAAGAGCCGACAATCTTAGTCTTGTCGTATCCTTTCTTACTGAAGTAAGCCTTGAGGATTTCTGCAAGCTCAAGAGTATGGCGTTTGCAAGTATTGAAGTTCAGTTCGACTGCATCGCATTTGATACCTTCAAGCAGAGTGTCGATAAAATCAGCACTGACATCCTTTCCTTTGATGTGGAAGCTCAGAGAGTCAATGCCCTTGTTCAGTATGTCAAGAGCCTTGGCGTTAGCCTCTTTTGCATCAGATGCTTCAATCTCCTGTCTTACATACCATTCGTTGTTGTTTTTTTTGTTTCCGCGTACGAACGGGAATTCTCCAGGCAGAGATTCTGGTGTCTTGAGCTTGTCAACGTCTTCCTTGAGATAGAAAGGTTGCACGTTGAAGCCTTCGTTCGTGCGCCATACAAGACGCTTGTTAAAGTCGGCTCCCTTCAGGTCTACTTGAATTTTGTCAAGCCATTCCTGGCGTGTAGGTGCCTTAAACTCACTAAAGAGCTTTTCTTTGTTATTCGACATAGTGTATAGTATTATATAAGTTTTTTTTATGTTTTACATAAGTACCCTTACTAATGCAAAGGTAGTATTTTTTTTAATACACAACAAAAAAAACACTTTTTTTATGACATATAGACTATGTTTGCAGTGTAAGGATATTGTTTTTGCAGACTTCAGCTTACAAATTGGTGCTTATTCTTCGTCGATATCGTCCCAAAGACTTTTGTCGTCATAGAATTTTGCCCGTGCAACGCTTGCATCCTCGCGTACCTCGTTTTTTTCAAGTTTGTAACGTCCACTTCCTGAGATTATTGTCGGGCTTTCGGTTTGTATTACTGTCACTTCTGGCGATGTATATAATTTTCCCATGTTATTCCTTAATTGTTTTTTTTCCGTTGATGATGTAAATTCCCTTGTTAAGCTTGTCGTATGCAGTACCAGCAAATTTACCTGTTATTTCATATATTTTGTCGGTATGCAGACTTTTCACTTTTGGAGAAGACAATCCGTCTGTCGTGTCCGAGAAGGATATCTTAGCACTGCTTGTTCCGTTTTCTATTCTGAAGAAGGCTCTTAGTCCTTTCATCTTTTGACTGCCTTCTGACGGTATCGTCAGCTTATTCTTTGCGTTTATGAACATTTCCGTTCCGTCTTCCTTCAGCTGGCACGGAGCGTATGTGCCGCAAAATGAAAGTCCATTTTTTGTTATTGTCTGGGCTTCCGCCTCGCTTCTGAAGTCAACAAGATTGAATGTCGGATTTTTCGTTTCTTTTTCCGGCCATACCAAATAAGGTACACCGGCTTCCAGATTGCCGGCAAGAGGTTTGAAAATCATGGCACCATTCTCAATTTTTGTATAGGCATAAACCTTTGTCGCATTACCGAACACCTCGTGTATCTTATCTTGTGTGATATTGAACGGCATACACCATGTGTTCCAACTGTCGTTATAGAATGTGCGTTCCAATGATACATTCGCAGTTCCAATATATCCGGATATTACATCATCGATGTTTTCGTCTGTCTCTGTTAGAGTGGGAGTTGAGATTTTGCGGTAAAGAAAAATGTCATTGTTATTGTTGCTTAAAAAATAGTTAAAAGTAGCTATTTTACTTGATTTCACATAGCATCTTATATTGTTGCTTTTTAAACCGTTAAAAAATATAGTTGCAGTATGGTTTATGGGATTTATTGTTATGTTTAGTTTGTTGTTTACGTCTAATGAAGAACTGAGTTTTATTCTGTTATAATTTGCATCCCCATACAGGTATTTGCCTTCTTGGTCTTTAAAAACGTAATAGTCTTTATTTTGTTTTTTATAATATGTCAAGATATTCATTTTATCTATAGGAGAAAATGACTCATCAGTATTTGTTGCCGCCAAAACTGAATAGTATGTGGTTGTGTATTCTGTACTCATTACAAAATATGGCTTATCATTCTCTGTTGCTTTCGTGTTTTCTCCCACGATAATCACCTTATCTCCGTTGTGCAAGTCATCCTTGCTTGTTACGAGATAATACCGGTCAGTATTTGTTGTACTGACGTCATTGTTCCCTTCTTGTGCGTTACCATAGCATATTGATGCAATTATGGCAAGCATTAGTGTCAATTGTCTCTTCATTTATTATTGTTTGTTTGATAGTCCCTTACGATTATGTTTTCTTTTCAAAGATGTTACCTTTATCTTTGATTGTGTGTGGTGCTTTATTTTGCAAAAATATAACAAAATGTTTAAAGTAACTAAAATCTGAAGGAAAAAATAAATAAATTTACAACTATGTGTAGTTGTTTCTGTTTCTTATTATGAATAATAACTTCTTTACCTTATTAATATATGTTCAAAATTAATATATATATATTCAAATATTAAGCGTGTGATATGGCATTTTTGCATCATATTTTGTGTCGCGAGATATCGTACCTGTTATTTTTTTTAGGGGATATCTGGGATAAGAGGTGATGTCTTACCGTGATACAGGTGTTGTGGCGGTTTCTTTCTAAGGCAAATGTCAAGCTCAGGTTATTGCCCACGCTGTGGGCATCGAAGTCTCTTAGCGTGGGCAATGATGCCCGAGGGCGTGGGCAATGGTTGCCCAAATCTTGAGCATGTAAATGGGCAATGTACTTAAGGTTCCGTTTTGTGGCGTATAAGTATCGCCCTGATGATACTTTGATGATACTTTAATGATATTTTATGATACTTTTCATGATACTTAACGTGAAATAAGCGGGGAAAGTATCATTCTTATAAGTTGCATATTGATAATGAGTTATATGCAAAATTAAGCACAAGAATGATACTTTGATACTTTTTTGAAAAAAATAAATATATGTGGGCAAATGAAAATGTTTCAAACTGTGTATTGTCGGGAATATCAAAAACGACAATAAGAGAATTATATGTTCTGAAATTGCTTTATATATGACATTTAAACTTTTTTTGTTACATAATTTTGGATGTGTGTAATAAAAGATTTAACTTTGCATCTTAACGGCATGAGGTGTATTGTAGTTATATGTGCCGGCTAAAATTAACGAAAAAAGAATAGATTATGAATAGTATTAAGATTGCAACTCTTGGTTTGTGTGCGGCAGCAGTAGTAAGCTGTGGAAACAATACAGGTAATGGAGCCCTTATAGGAGCAGGTGGCGGTGCCGTACTCGGTGCGATAATCGGTAAGATTGCCGGAAACACGGCAGTTGGAGCAGCCATCGGAACAGCAGTGGGAACAGGAGCCGGAGCACTTATCGGCAAGCATATGGATAAGGTAAAGGCCGAAGCTGAGGCTGAGTTGAACAATGCAAAAGTGGAAGAGGTGACAGATGTTAATGGTTTGAAGGCAGTGAAGATAACATTCGACAGCGGATTGTTGTTTAAGACAAGTTCTTCAGAACTCAGTTCGGCAAGCAAGACAAATCTTGACAACCTTGCAAAGCTGATGAAGAAATATTCTACGTGTGCAATTGATGCATACGGACATACTGATAACCAAGGCTGGAGAAACTCAACCGCAGAGCAGAGCGCACAGAAGAATCTGGAACTCTCGCAGCAGAGAGCACAGTCGGTAGTAGACTATCTCAAGGTAGCCGGAGTTGCAAACAGCCAGTTTAAGAATGTAGTGGGGAAGGGCAGTTCGGAGCCAGTGGCAGACAATAGTACCAAGGCAGGACAAGACCAGAATCGCCGTGTAGAGATTTACATGTATGCCAGCGAGCAGATGGTAAAAGAGGCTCAGCAAGGCAAGCTCAACTAATATCCCAGCAAAACAGAAATGAGAAAACTCGGTATTGTCGGGAAAGTATTCAAATGGGTGGTGGCAGCCTTCTTTGGCTCCACCATTCTTGTTGTGGTATTATATCGGTTCGTACCGGTATACTACACACCGCTGATGTTTATCCGTTGCTTTCAGCAGATGGGTGAGGGGGAGCCGATGAAGATGCACCACCACTGGGTGCCGATGGAGGAAATCTCTCCGCATATGCCAGTGGCAGTAATGGCAAGCGAAGACCAGCGTTTCCTGCTGCACCACGGTTTCGACTACAAGGCTATCGAGAAAGCAGCCATGCATAATCTTGAAGGAAAGAAGAAGCATGGAGCCAGTACTATAAGTCAGCAGACGGCAAAGAATGTATTTCTGTGGCCAGGTCGTTCGTGGGTGAGAAAAGGTTTTGAGGCATATTTCACGGTGCTCATAGAATTTATGTGGAGCAAACAGCGTATCATGGAGGTTTATCTAAACTCAATAGAAATGGGAGACGGCATATATGGAGTAGATGCCGTTGCGACAGACAATTTCTCTACCGATGCAGCAAATCTGTCGAGAGCCCAGTGTGCACTGATAGCCGCCACATTGCCAAATCCGCGAAAGTTCAGTTCGAAGGACCCAAGTGCTTATATGCGCAAGCGTCAGCGCCAGATAGAGCAGCAGATGAGATTTATCCCTTCATTCCCTCGTGAGGGCGAAGATATAAACCCGTCGACCTCTTCGGGCGGAGTGTATAGAAACTATAAGAAATAATTTCCTTTTCGATTTCCAGTTCTTTTCAGCTCCTACATTATTTAATAATATTATTATCGGAGTAAATAAGAACAGGAAGTCGGAAAACAGCATATCCCTATTGATGGAAAACAAGAATATGTCAGATTTCCTTGCAGGACTGAACGACAGTCAGCGGGCAGCCGTGGAATATTGCGACGGTCCGTCGCTCGTAATCGCCGGTGCCGGTTCGGGTAAGACCCGTGTGCTCACTTATAAAGTGGCATATCTGCTCATGCAGGGCATGAACCCATGGAATATATTAGCTTTGACATTTACCAACAAGGCTGCAAACGAGATGAAGGAGAGAATAAACAATATCGTGGGCGGAGACCATGCAAGAAGCATTTATATGGGAACCTTCCATAGTATCTTCTCCAGAATACTGCGGTCGGAAGCAAACAACATTGGCTATAATTCAAACTTCACCATATACGACGACAGCGACTCGAAGAGTCTCGTGAAAGCAATCATTAAGGAGATGGGACTTAACGACAAGGTCTACAAGCCGTCAACAGTAGCTTCAAGGATAAGCATGGCAAAAAACCATCTTCTTCTACCGGAAGATTATGTTCTGGACCGTGCGTCTCAAACGCGAGATTTCGAGACGCACATGCCGGATATGTCGAAGATTTATGCCACATATTGTGAGCGCTGTAAAAGGGCAAATGCGATGGACTTCGACGATTTGCTTGTGAACATATATGTATTGTTCAATGAACATCCGGAAGTACTAAATAAATATGCCTCTAATTTTCAGTATATTTTAGTCGACGAGTATCAGGATACAAATGCCGTACAGCAGAAAATCGTATACCAACTGGCGAGCGTCAACCACAGGGTGTGTGCTGTTGGAGACGATGCCCAGAGTATCTATGCGTTCCGTGGAGCAAATATCGATAACATGTTGAGTTTCGAGAAGGTATTTACAGGAAGCAGGATATTCAAACTCGAGCAGAATTACCGAAGTACGCAGCGTATCGTAGAAGCAGCAAACAGTTTGATTCTCCATAACCAGTGGCAGATACGCAAGGATGTGTACAGCAAGAACAACGAGGGAGAGCGCATAAAGCTCAAAATGGCATACAGCGACAAAGAAGAGGCTGTAATAGTATGTAAAGACATACGAAACATTATGCAGAAAAGCGGTGGAGAGTATAGCGATTTTGCAATCCTGTATCGAACGAATGCTCAGAGCCGAACTTTTGAGGAAGCTCTGCGCAAGGCAAATATGCCGTATAGAATATACGGTGGTTTGAGCTTTTATCAGCGTAAGGAAATTAAAGACGTTATAGCATATTTCCGACTTGTTGCCAATCCTAACGACGAGGAAGCGTTGAAGAGAATAATAAATTATCCAACGCGAGGAATAGGAAATACAACCCTGACGAAAATCATTGATACCGCCACGGCTAATGGCGTGAGTCTGTGGACTGTACTCTCCTCGCCGGAAAGAAGTGGACTGAAGGTAAGTAAGGCGGTGCTCAATAAGCTTGAGGCTTTCCGGACGATGATCGCTGGCTTTGTAGATAGGCTAACAGAGGATGATGCCTATACCTTAGGCTACGACATAATAAAAACGAGCGGTATTGCTGCTGATTTATATGCCGACAAAGAGCTGGAGAGCGTGGCAAGACAAGAGAACCTTGAGGAGTTTCTCAATGGAATGCAGGATTTTGTAGAGGGCAGAAAAGAAGACGCTTCGTTGTCGAAAAGTATATACCTTACGGATTTCTTGCAGGAGGTGTCGCTGCTTACAGACATCGAGAGTAAGCAGGATGACGAAACGAAAAAGGTGAACCTGATGACTATACATAGTGCAAAGGGACTTGAATTTCCGCATGTCTTCATCGTCGGACTGGAGGAGAATATCTTTCCAAGTCCAATGTCATGCGACTCCCAGCGCGCACTTGAAGAGGAGCGCCGACTGCTATATGTTGCCATAACGAGAGCCGAGCGTACATGCGAGCTGACATGTGCCAGAAACCGTTACCGTTACGGAAAAATGGAGTTTGATACACCAAGCCGTTTTATAAAAGATATAAAACCGTCGCTTATAGAAGTGAACAATCTCGCCGATGAGGCTTCGAGGATGGATAACCGTTTTGCTTCACTCGGAAACAAAGGTTTTGGTGGCAGAGAATATGGGAGTGGCGAATTCGGAAACAGAGGATACGGCAGCAGATATCAGAATTCAAATCCAGTGGCGAGTCAGTTTCGTGCTGATCCTAAACCGCGAGCCGTAGGTCATGTTGACGACAGTTATCATTTTCGGAAGGGCGACTATACAGAAGTCTTGGGTATCAGTAATCCGGCGACGAAAAGTTCCGGACGTATTTCTACACCGAAAAATCCGTCAACATCTCCCGTTGGCACAGTGAACGACAATGTAACAAACATTGGTGGCGTTGCTGTTGGAGCCACTGTAGAGCATACACGTTTCGGGGTAGGCACCGTGTTAAGACTTGAAGGCAGCGGAGAGAACGCCAAGGCAACGGTAGAATTCAAGAATGTCGGCACAAAACAGTTGCTGATGAAATTTGCAAGACTTAAAGTTATAAAGTAAATAATGGCAAGAAGATACAGAAAGAAAAGAATATTCGTCATACTACTTGTTTTTTGTCTTATCGTTTTCTTATCGGTAAGACAGTGTGTGTCTTGTTTGTCTTCAAGAGAGACCGACAAAAAACCTGCTCCCGTGAGCCATACCCATCTGAACGATACGCTAACAAACAGTATGTCGGATGCTCCCCAGCTTCAGGACATGGAGACCACGCTGAAGAGATATTTCGAGCGGTGGGAACTTAATGGAGCTCAGATTGCTATATCGCGTAATGATTCATTGCTTTACTGCAAGGGATTTGGCTGGGCCGACAAGGAGAAGGGTATTGCAATGGAACCGACACAAGTGATGCGTTTTGCCTCGGTGTCGAAACTGCTTACGGCAGTGGGAGTGATGAAACTGGTCGAAACTCATGTGCTGAGGCTTTCCGACCATGTTTTTGGTCCTAAGGGTATTCTCAACGATACGGCATATACAAATGTTATAAAGGATAAACGGTATTTCGACATAACATTGGAGCAATTGCTGCGCCATAAGGCAGGTTTCACCAATGGTGCTGGAGACCCTATGTTCTCAACCCGATATATCATGATGCAGAACCATCTGTCAACGCCGCCAGACCACGAGACCTTGATGCGTATCCTATTAAAACGCCGGTTGGGTTATACTCCGGGTACAGCGAAGCGGTATTCTAATGTAGGATATACGTTGCTGTCGATGATTATAGAGAAGAAGACAGGTTTGTCGTATGAGGACTATATGCGCAAATATGTTTTTGAGCCGGCAGGATGCTATGATTTCCATATTGCCGGCAACTACTATAAGGACCGCAGAAGAAATGAGGTGAAATACTATATGCATAAAGGGTCGGAGCCTGTATATGAATATAACAACAGTGGAAATAAAGTAGAGAAATGCTATGGTGAGAATGATATTCCGCGTCTTGCCGGTGCCGGTGCATGGTGTGGCTCGGCTGCAGAACTGTCGCGTTTCATTGCTTCGATAGATTTACTTCCGGGCATTCCTGATATTCTTAGCAGCGAATCGGTTGAGTTTATGACAAAGGAGATGCCAGACCATGATTTTTGTATCGGATGGAATTTCTGTCCTAAGGGTAAGCCTTGGATTAGAACTGGGTCTTTATCTGGAACGAGTGCTCTTGTTCTGCGTTATCCTGATGGTGAGTGCTGGATTCTGATAACAAACACGAGTACGTGGAAAGGACACGGATTCTCAAACGACACGATGCGCTTGTTTGAGAAACTACGTCAAAAATATAGTGGTAAGATGCCGAAGCGAAATTTGTTCTTCAAATAGGAATTTGGATATAATAAATGCCGGAACATTGTTCCGGCATTTATTATATTAATATGTATGCGTACTTATTTAATAAGCAAAGAGCGGATACTGCTTCATCGTTTCGTTAACGCGTTTGCGTACAGAAGCGATAACTTCTTCGTTCTCCGGGTCGTTGAGCACTTCTTCAATAAGCTCAGCGATAAGTACCATCAAGTCTTCCTTAGCACCGCGTGTGGTGATGGCAGGAGTTCCGAGGCGGATTCCGGAAGTCTGGAAAGCGCTGCGTGTATCAAAAGGCACCATATTCTTGTTTACCGTAATATCGGCAGCAACAAGAGCCTTCTCTGCCACCTTGCCTGTTAGTTCAGGGTATTTAGTGCGCAGGTCAACAAGCATGCTGTGGTTGTCAGTACCGCCGCTAACGATAGAGAAGCCACGTTTGATAAGTTCTTCGGCAAGTTTTGCTGCGTTTTTCTTCACCTGAAGAGCCCATTCCTTGAACTCAGGCTGAAGAGCCTCGTTGAAGGCAACAGCTTTGGCTGCGATGACATGCTCCAATGGTCCGCCCTGTTCGCCAGGGAACACAGCACTGTTGAGTAGCTGGCTCATCATCTTTATTTGTCCCTTAGGAGTTTTCTTACCCCATGGATTCTCAAAGTCCTTTCCCATGAGAATTATTCCTCCACGCGGACCGCGCAGGGTCTTGTGGGTTGTAGAAGTAACGATGTGAGCATATTTAACAGGATTGTCGAGTAGTCCGGCTGCAATAAGTCCTGCAGGATGAGCCATGTCGATCATGAGCAAAGCTCCAACCTTGTCGGCAATCTCGCGCATACGTTTATAATCCCATTCGCGGCTATAAGCAGAACCACCACCGATAATGAGTTTCGGCTTATGCTCGATGGCGAGACGTTCCATCTCGTCGTAGTCCACTCTTCCTGTCTCTTTGTTGAGATTATATCCAATCGGGTTGTAGAGAATACCTGAAGTGTTGACTGCCGAACCATGTGAGAGGTGACCTCCATGAGCAAGGTTAAGTCCCATGAAAGTGTCGCCAGGGTTAAGAACGGTGAGCAATACGGCTGCATTGGCCTGAGCTCCGGAATGTGGCTGTACATTTGCATACTCTGCTCCGAAAAGTTTCTTCACTCTCTCGATAGCCAGAGTTTCCACTTCGTCAACAACTTCGCATCCACCGTAGTAGCGTTTGCCAGGGTAGCCCTCGGCGTACTTGTTTGTTAGGCAAGAGCCCATAGCTTGCATAACTTCGTCGCTGACAAAGTTCTCAGATGCAATAAGTTCCATACCTTTCAGTTGGCGCTGGTGTTCTCTCTCGATAAGGTCGAAAATCGCTTGGTCTTTTTTCATTTTTTCTTTGATAAGGATTAAACGTATGTTATTATATTTGTAGAATAATGCTTCTCCTATACGAGTTTTACGTGGTTCATATCCTGCTCTTTGTCGCAGTAATGGCATCTTATGATACCATTAGCCTTGTCGATAACATGGAAGATAGTCTGCATCGGCTCGTTGTTGGTGATACATTTCGGGTTGTTGCATTTTACTATTCCGCAGAGTTTGTCGGGAGTAGTTACTGTTTTTTTCTCCACCACCTCATAGTCGCGAATAACGTTGAGTACCACGTTAGGTGCAACGACTGAGAGGCGTGATATTTCCTCATCGGTGAAGAATTTGTTTTCAATCTTTATGATACCCTTTTTGCCAAGTTTCTTTGAGGGATAGTTATATCCGATGGTAACAGGCTCGTCAAGAGTCTGCAGACCGAGCAGTGTAGCCACGGCATAAGCTTTCTCTGCTGGAATATGGTCGATTACGGTGCCGTTTTCGATTGCGGCAACGAGTCTTTCTTTCTTGCTCATTTTATGAATTACGATTAAAAGTTCAACCTATGATTGTCTTGTCAGCCTTTATGTCGTCGAGAGTATACCCCAGTACGTCGCAGATTATAGCCTCTCTTGCATAAAGTCCGTTTTGCGCTTGTTGTATGTAGTAAGCATGCGGATTCTCGTCAACGTCGTATGCTATCTCGTTAACTCTTGGCAGCGGGTGCATTATCTTCATGTTTTCGCGTGCTTTGCCGAGCATGTCGTTGCGGAGGATATAAACATTCTTCACTCTCTCATATTCCATAAGGTCAGAAAAGCGTTCTTTCTGTACTCTTGTCATGTATAGGATATCGGCTCCGGCGATAATGTCCTCATTGAAGTCTGTATGCTCAACGAATTTTATGCCGTGCTGTTTACAATACAACTTGTACTCGTCTGGCATGGCGAGTTCCTTTGGTGCGATAAAGTGGAATGTAGGATTGAAATGGCGCATTGCCATGATTAGGGAATGGACTGTACGTCCGTATTTAAGGTCGCCGACAAGGTAGATGTTCAGATTCTCAAGTGTTCCTTGTGTCTTGTATATGGAATAAAGGTCGAGCATACATTGTGACGGATGTTGGTGGGCACCGTCTCCGGCATTAATAATAGGTATCGGTGCTATTTCCGATGCATATTGCGCCGCACCCTCGATGTAGTGTCGCATGGCGATAACGTCAGCATAGTTTGACACCATCAGTATCGTGTCCTTCAGTGTTTCTCCTTTAGTGGCACTCGTCACTTTCGCATCGGAGAATCCTATAACTTTTGCGCCAAGCCTGTTTGCTGCAGTTTCAAAACTCAGTCGTGTTCTTGTAGAAGGTTCAAAGAAAAGTGTTGCCACCACTTTGCCTTTTAGAATCTCACGATTTGGGTGCATTTCGAACTCTTTTGCCATATTTATCAAGTATAGGATTTTCTCCTTCGACAAATCGGCAATTGTTACAAAATCATGTTTTTCCATATACCGTAGTTATGTTTTTATTAAATTCATCTGCGAAGGTACGGAATTTTTTTTATTTAAATCTGATGTTATGAGGAAAAGTAAAAAAATGTGTCGTTTTTTATAGATTACCTTACATGAGTTTAAGGAACAATATTGAATTGTCATGTTTTTTGTAGGTCGTTTTATGGCGTTAATAATAGATGTTGCCGAGACTCCTGTAAATGTTATTTTTCGTTTTTTGCAATAAAGGGCTTATATATCGAGAATTTTATCTAAATTTGCAAAGATAAAACGAAAGAAAGATAATGAGAAAAGCATTGATAAAATTCTTATGGGGCACATTTGCTACTGTGGTGTCGCTCGTTTTCGTCAGTTTTGTGGCGATATGGAATGGGTGGATTGGATATATGCCGGATATTGAAGATCTTCATAATCCTATCAGTCGTTATGCCTCGCAGGTATATTCTGCCGATGGTAAACTAATCGGCACATACAGTATGAACAGGGAAAACAGAATTCATGTGAGTTATGAAAATCTGTCACCTTATTTAATAAAGGCTCTTGTTGCAACAGAAGATGAGCGTTTTTATGAGCATTCCGGTATTGACTTTATAGCCCTTGGCAGAGCGATTGTCAAAAGAGGACTGCTTGGACAAGTTAGTGCCGGTGGTGGTTCTACAATAACGCAGCAGCTTGCAAAGCAATTATATTCTCATACGGCGGAGAGCACAACAGAGCGTCTTCTGCAGAAACCGATAGAGTGGGTCATTGCCATTAAGCTGGAACGTTATTATACAAAGGAAGAGATAATAACAATGTACCTTAATTATTTCGACTTTTTGCATAATGCCGTAGGTATAAAGAATGCTTCAAATGTTTATTTCAGCAAGGATCCGAAAAATCTGACACTTGATGAGGCTGCAACACTTGTAGGTCTGTGTAAAAATCCTTCATTCTTTAATCCTGTGAGATATCCCGAACGTTGCAGAGAACGCCGAAACGTTGTTCTCGGGCAAATGCTGAAAGCTGGATATATTTCTTCGGCAGAATATAATGCCAACGCAGCGCAGGAGCTGGTGCTGAATTTCCATCGTACAGACCATAAGGATGGTGTGGCGACATATTTCCGTGAGTTCCTGAGACAGTATATGATGGCTAAGAAACCGGAACTGAGCAAGTATCCAAGTTGGAACAGAGCTCAGTATTCTATAGATTCTGTAGCCTGGGAGACTGATCCTTTGTATGGATGGTGCAACAAAAATACAAAGAAAAACGGAGAGCCGTATAATGTTTATACCGATGGATTGAAGATATTTACTACTATCGATTCGCGTATGCAAAGGTATGCAGAAGAGGCTGTAAGACGGCATGTCGGTGGCTTCTTGCAACCTGAATTCACAAAGGAAAACCGGACAAAGACGAATGCTCCGTTTACAACGGCGCTTAAACCGCAAGAGGTGAAAGCAATCCTCGAACGTTCTATGCGCCAGAGTGACCGCTATAGGGTTATGCGTCAACAAGGGGCATCGGAAGAAGAAATAAGGGCGGCTTTCAACAAACCTACAGAAATGACTGTGTTTACCTATCATGGGGATATCGACACGGTAATGTCGCCGATGGATTCCATACGCTATGTAAAGTCTTTCTTACGTGCCGGTTTTATGAGTATGGACCCGAGGACGGGGGCAGTGAAGGCATATGTAGGCGGTATCGATTTTGATCATTTTAAGTATGATATGGTTACTCAAGGTCGCCGTCAGGTAGGATCAACTATAAAACCGTTCCTATATGCTCTGTCGATGGCAAATGGTATGTCGCCATGTGATAAGGTGCGTAATGCACCACGTAGATTTGGTGATTGGTGTCCAAGAAACAGTTCGCATGCGAGATACGGGCAGATGGTAACTTTGAAATGGGCATTGTCGATGTCTAACAACTGGGTATCGGCAGACCTTATGAGCAAGATAAATCCTCAAGACTTCTTGCGTATACTGCGCGACTTTGGCATAAACACATATGGCATATATCCGTCTATCGTGTTGTGTCTTGGTCCGAACGAGGCATCACTGTCAGAAATGGTCAGTGCATACACGACATTTGCCAATCATGGAATTCATACCTCGCCGATGTTTGTTTCAAAGATAGAGGATAGCGACGGTAATGTTATTACTAATTTTAAACCTCGTATGAATGAGGTTATAAGTGAAGACGGGGCATATAAGATGCTTGAGATGCTGATGGCTGTAATAGACCAAGGAACTGGCGGAAGAATAAGGTATAAGTTTAATCTTGACTGTCCGATGGGTGGAAAGACGGGTACGACAAACCGTAATGCAGATGCCTGGTTTATGGGATTCACGCCGTCGCTTGTCAGTGGGTGCTGGGTTGGCGGTGAAGACCGCGATATTCATTTTGATTCCATGCGTATGGGACAGGGCGCTACTATGGCGCTTCCTATATGGGCTTATTATATGAAGAGCGTCTTTGCTGACAAATCGCTTGGATATGATGCTGAGGAGAAATTCGATATCCCAGAGGACTTTAATCCTTGTGTGACTGATGACGGTTCTTCAGGAAAGTATAGTGTGGAGGATATATATGAATGATTTTTGAATGAAGAAAGAAAAATGACCATTTGTTTTGTTTAGGCAAAACGAAATAAAAAATGCGGATTCCCTTTTACTTGTTAGTAATGGTAATCCGCATTTTTCATTTTTCATTCTTCATTATTAACCGTAAGCTGCATTTCTTCTACGCAAGAAATTCCTGTATATTCCTGTATAGGCATTTCGCCACGCAAAGCTCCAAGAGCGTTAAAGGCAAGCGACTTCATTTCGTTCTCACCAGGGATAACAATTACAGGAGCAAGATAATCTATCTGTTCCTTTATTTTTTCTACGCAATATTTACTGTGGGCAATGCCACCGGTTAGGATTATTCCGTCCACCTGTCCCAACAGCGATACGTACATGGCACCTATTTGTTTTGCTATTGTATAGAGCATAGCTTCAATAAGAGTGTTGTATGGCTCGATGCCAGCCTCAGCCTTGCTGTCGATAGTAATCATGTCGTTGCAGCCGAGATAAGCCATGAGACCTCCTCTGCCGTGAATCATCTTCTTTATCTGTCGAATATCGTATTTACCGCTGAAGCATAGATTTACAAGAGCTTCAGAAGGAATTGTTCCGGCACGTTCAGGGGAGAATGGTCCTTCGCCATTTAGGGCATTGTTTACGTCTATGACTTTACCCTTGCGGTGTGCACCGATAGATATTCCGCCACCAAGATGAGCAACGATAAGGTTAAGGTCTTCGTATTTCTTGCCAATAGAAGCAGCGTATCGTCTTGACACAGCCTTTTGATTCAGAGCATGGAATATAGATTCGCGTTTGATGCCTGGTACACCTGTGATACGTGCTTTCATTTCAAATTCGTCAACTACCACAGGATCGGCAATAAAGGCAGGACATCCGCATTTCTTTGCTATTTCGTCAGCTATGAGCGCTCCGAGGTTGCAAGCATGCTCATGGGTCGCATTCAGCAAATCATACTTCATCTTTTCGTTTACCGCATATACGCCACTTTTTAATGGACAGAGAAGTCCGCCTCTTCCTATTACAGCGTCAAATTGTAGAGGAATTTTCTCTTCCTCAAGTTTTTTCAGAATAAAGTCTCTTCTGAATTCATATTGGTCGATAATCCTGTGAAACTTGGCAAGTTCATTTGCCGGTAAGTGTGCACCGCCGTTCCATACAACCTTGTCGTTGTCGTAAATGGCAAGTTTTGTAGATGTTGACCCAGGGTTTATAACTAATATTTTCATTTTCTTATTTGTTCCTTTTCGAGAAATAAATTTTATTTATGTGATAGGCAAGCCAATGCTAAGCTGTAGAATTTAGACTCTCCGCTATCAGCTCTTGATGCCACAACTATCGGGGCGGTCGTGCCGTATAGCATTCCAGCTGTTTCGGCATTGGCAAAGAGGGTTATGGTCTTGTAAAACACGTTGCCAGCCTCAATATTAGGGAAAATAAGTGCATCAGCATTTCCGACGACAGGTGAACTTATTCCCTTGATAGCACCACTGTCTTTATCACAAGCCGTTTTTACATCCATCGGACCATCAACTTCCACGTTTCCGTAAGCTCCGCTATGTGCTTTTTCCTTTAGTTTTTCGTAACTCAATGTGTGAGGGAATTTTTCGCTTACTTTCTCTGTGCAGTGGATAAGAGCCACATGCGGACAAACCACTTCCAACTTCCTACATACTTCCACGACATATCCGAGGATGGCATCAAACTGTTCTTCTGTAGGTCTTGGTATCACGGCTGCGTCAGAGAAAACGAGGAATTTGTTATATGATGGAATCTGTGCTACGGTGACGTGTGCCATTACCTTTCCTTTTTCCAAAAGTCCGTATTCTTTATTTAGAACGGCACGCAATAGGTTGTCGGTATTTATAGTGCCTTTCATCAGTACATCGGCATTTCCGTCCCTTACCGTCTTTACAGCCAAAGCAGCAGCTTCATCCGGTGTGGTAGCTTCAAGAATACTTACATGTTTAGGGTATTTGTTTAGAATTTCGTCAACAAATCCAGCCCTTGTTCCTCCAAGTACAAGTTGGAAGTCGGCTATCCCTTCCTCCAGGGCTCTGTTTATCACATACTCGGTATGCGAGTCATTAGGGCATACCAATACAACTTTTTTCCTGTTTCCTGCAGATTGCAGTCGGCTAATCAGCGTAGTGAAGTTTGGGCTTGATTGCATATTGCTTTGTTTTTATGGATAATATCCTGTTATTTTATGATAGCAAGTTTTACTTTTTTGCTCACTTGACCATATTTTTGTGCAAAAATACATTAAACAAGTTTTATGACAAAGAAAAATTACACATTTCTTTGGTTAATGTGCATATAAAACGTGTTTTAGTAAATAAAATATGAAAAATAGAACAAAATCATGTTTCTCAGAAGATGATTTTATCTTACAATTTGTGATTTGCAGTTTCAATAAGCATCCTTTAAATGTTGTTTTCCCATTTGTTTTTGCATCTTTATCTACAATTTCAGGCGATAAGCTTTTATTTTATTAAATAATAAGAAACTCATTTTTGTTTATGAGTTTTTTATCTGTGTCTTTCATGGAAATTAGGAATCGTTTAAATCATAAAAGCAATATGTTTATATAAAAAACAACAGGAACTATATTGCGTGCTGTTCCTGTTGTTTTATAGATATTATTCCATGTATTCAGTTTTGTCTTCGATGCCAGCCTCTTGCAAAGCTTCTTTTCTTTCCACGCAAGTGCCGCATTTTCCGCAATGCTTTTTGCCACCCTTATAACACGACCAAGTCTCCGTATAGTCAATACCGAGAGCTTTGCCATGGCGGGCAATGTCGCTTTTGCTGATGTTGGTGTAAGGTGCCAATACTGTCACACCATTATACGAGCCAGCTTTTGTAGCTTGGCTCATGGCAGAGATAAACTCCGGACGGCAGTCTGGATAAATGGCATGGTCACCGCCATGGTTTGCAATCATCACATTGCTCAATCCATTGCTTTCGGCTATGCCTGCCGCTATGGCGAGCATTATGCCGTTGCGGAATGGTACAACAGTAGATTTCATATTCTCGTCCTCATAGTGACCTTCCGGAATGGCATCGGCACCCTCCAAAAGACTACTTTTGAAATACTGGTGCATGAAGTCAAGTGGTATGGTGATATGTTTTATGCCAAGACGCTCGCAGTGGAGTTTGGCAAATGGAATCTCTTTGGAATTGTGGTTGCTGCCGTAGTCGAAAGAGATGCCCAGGGCGATGCGGTCTTTATATTCGTAGAGCAGCGTCACGCTGTCCATGCCGCCGCTCACGATAATTACAGAATCTTTGTCCATTATTATACCTTATATTATTTAGCGGCGATACATTCCACTTCGACGAGAGCTCCCTTAGGCAAGTCTTTTACTGCAAAAGCCGAGCGTGCAGGGAATGGCTCATTGAAGAATTCGGCATAAACTTCGTTCATCTCACCGAAATATTTAATGTCGGCAAGCATAACAGAAGTCTTCACTACATTCTTCATGTCAAGACCGGCAGTGCGCAAGATTTCTCTTGCATTTGTCAATGCCTGTCGTGTCTGCTCTTTTATGCCGCCTTCGACAAACTCGCCCGTTGCCGGATCCAAAGGAATCTGTCCGGAAGCAAATACAAAACCGTTAACTTCGATAGCTTGACTGTAAGGTCCGATTGCTGCGGGAGCCTTTTCTGTTTTAATTGCTTTCATAATCTTAGTGTTTTATTATGCGTTATTAATGTAGCAAAAAATTAGCGTGGTAGCTTCATTTCTTGTAGTTGATGCAAAGGTAATTTACTTTTCTTTATTTTCCAAATCCGTGGTGATATTATTGTTTAAATGCATTTATATTAGTAAAAAAAATAGCTGAGTTTACATTTTGCTATTATTTTAGTTGTGTAAATGAACAATAAATATTACTTTTGCAACTTTAATGGTGAAAATGCTGTTTTTTATATGTGGTAAACAACTTAAAAGAAAGTAAACAACCGTAATTTGTATAATATGAAGGTATTGAAATTTGGAGGAACATCAGTTGGTTCCGTTGAGAGCATTCTAAGCTTGAAGAAGATTGTCGAAGGGCAAAACGACACCCTCGTCGTTGTCGTAAGTGCCCTCGGTGGCATTACCGACAAGCTTATTGCTACCGCGAAAATGGCGGTAAGTGGTGATAAGGCGTACAAAACCGAGTTTGAGGCGATGATAAGACGTCATCATGATATGATCGATACCATTATTGACGATAGTGAGAAAAGAAGCAATCTGACACGTGTCGTAGACAATCTCTTCGAGGAACTTCGCTCGATTTATTACGGTGTTTATCTTATTCATGACCTCAGTCCGAAAATCCAGGCTGCAATAGTAAGTTATGGGGAGAGACTGAGTAGTCATATAGTGGCAACACTTGTAAAAGATGCGAAGAGATATAATTCGAGGGAATTTATAAAAACCGTAAACAAGCATGGCAAGAATGTTCTCGACAGTGAACTTACCGAGCGGCTTGTTTGCGAGACTTTCCAAAATATGGGAAAGGTTGCCGTTGTGCCAGGATTTATCAGTACAGACCGTGATTCTGGAGAAATTACAAATCTTGGGCGTGGCGGAAGCGATTACACCGCATCTATAATAGCTGCAGCGCTCGATGCTGAGGTGCTTGAGATATGGACAGATGTGGATGGCTTTATGACTGCCGATCCGCGTGTGATTCATACTGCATATACAATTAATGAACTTAGTTATGTAGAGGCGATGGAGCTTTGCAACTTCGGAGCAAAAGTCGTTTACCCGCCTACAATTTATCCGGTTTGCGTGAAGAACATTCCTATAAAGGTAAAGAATACATTCAACCCGGAAAACCCAGGGACGACAATCAAGAGCCATGTCGAAGGAGATATAAAGCCTATTAAGGGAATATCAAGTATCAAGGGTACTGCATTAATTACGGTCACAGGTCTCTCGATGGTTGGTGTTATTGGAGTAAACCGTCGAATCTTTACAGCACTTGCAGACAATGGAATATCTGTATTTATGGTATCTCAGGCATCATCAGAGAACTCTACTTCTATTGGTGTGCAGGATGTCGATGCCCAGGAGGCGGTAGAAGTATTAAACCGCGAATTTGCTAAGGAGATAAAAACAGGAGCCATGTTCCCAATGCATGCAGAGTGTGGACTTGCCACAATTGCTATTGTTGGAGAAAACATGAAACATACACCGGGTATCGCCGGAAAACTGTTCGGAACTTTGGGACGAAGTGGTATCAGCGTTATTGCCTGTGCTCAGGGAGCCTCGGAGACGAATATCTCTTTTGTCGTTAATTCGGAATATCTTCGCAAGGCGCTAAACGTGCTTCACGATTCTTTCTTCCTTAGTGAGTATAAGGTCTTGAATCTTTTTATCTGCGGTATCGGAACTGTTGGTGGAAACCTTATCGGCCAGATAAAGAACCAGTATCAGGAGCTATTGGAGAAGCAGCGGCTCAAGCTTAACGTCGTTGGAATAGCCTCGAGTCATAACGCGATATTCAATCGCGACGGAATTGATTTGGAGAATTATCGCGAGATGCTTGCCGCATCGGATCCAAGTGATTCCCAAAGACTGAAAAGTGAGGTCATCGGTATGAATATTTTTAATAGCGTCTTTGTCGACTGTACGGCGAGCAGCGAGGTGGCAGCCTTGTATCAGGATTTTCTCGACCATAATATCTCTGTCGTTGCAGCAAATAAGGTGGCTGCATCTGGCGACTACGACAGTTATTTGAAACTTAAGGAGACTGCTTTACGTCGTGGTGTGAAGTTCCTTTTCGAAACAAACGTTGGAGCAGGACTGCCTATCATTGGTACGATAAAGGACTTGCGCAACTCTGGTGATAAGATTCTGAAAATCGAAGCAGTACTTAGCGGTACGCTAAACTTTATATTCAATGAAATTTCCGAGAATGTACCGTTCTCCGAGACTGTACGTCGTGCCAAGGAACAGGGATATAGCGAACCCGATCCACGTATTGATTTAAGTGGGAAGGATGTGATAAGGAAATTGGTTATTCTTACCCGAGAGGCCGGTTATAAAGTAGAGCAGGATGACGTAGAGAAACGCCTGTTTATACCAAACGAGTTCTTTGAGGGCTCTATAGATGATTTCTGGAAAAATCTGCCGTCGCTTGATGCCGATTTCGAGACTAAGCGAAAAGTATTGGAGAAAGAGAACAAGCGCTGGCGCTTTGTGGCAAAGATGGATCATGGAAAGACGAGTGTTTCTCTTGAGGCTGTCGATGTGCATCATCCGTTCTACATGCTCGAGGGGTCTAACAATATCGTTCTTCTTACAACGGAACGCTATCGTGAATATCCGATGTTGATACAGGGATATGGAGCCGGAGCCGGAGTAACGGCAGCTGGTGTCTTTGCCAATATCATGTCGATTGCCAATATATAAGCATTATTGTATTATATGATTTTAAACAACAGCAAACATGAAACATATTATTATTTTAGGTGACGGAATGGCAGACCATCCTGTTGAGAGATTAGGTGGAAAAACTCTTTTGCAGTATGCCGACACTCCGTATATGGATATGTTGGCACGTAAAGGTCGATGCGGCAGACTGATTACTATCCCTAATGGATTTCATCCGGGAAGCGAAGTTGCTAACAGCTCAATTCTCGGTTACGATCAAAATAAGGTTTACGAAGGACGTGGACCGCTTGAGGCTGCAAGTATCGGATATGAACTGCAGCCTGGCGATTTTGCCATGCGCTGTAATATCATATGTCTGGAAGACGGTAAGATAAAAAATCATCATGGAGGACATCTCACTACGGAGCAGGCTGATGTGCTCATAAAGTATCTTGACGAAAAACTCGGCAATGAAAACATACATTTCATAACAGGTATTCAATACCGTCATCTTCTAGTGATAAAGGGAGGCAACAAGCATGTAGACTGTGCTCCGCCACACGATCACCCTAATGAGGAATGGCGTGGATTGCTTGTCAAACCAGAGAAGGATTACGTTTCCACAGCGGATGACGATTCGTATGTTGATGCCGAAGGCAATATCCGTCGTCGCATGACTCCACAGGAGACTGCCGATTTCTTGAATGAGCTTATCTTGAAGTCGCAACAGTTGCTCATGGAGCACCCTTTTAATAAGGAGAGGGCTAAGAAAGGTATTGATCTGGCTGATTCTATCTGGCCGTGGGGTGGAGGTTATCGCCCGTCGATGCTTACTATTCCGCAAATGTTTCCACAGGTAAAGAAAGGAGCTGTAATTTCTGCAGTAGACCTTATCCGTGGTATCGGACATTATGCCGGACTTAGAAATATTATTGTTGAAGGAGCAACAGGACTTGCCGATACTAACTATGAAGGAAAAGCTCAGGCAGCTATTGAGGCGTTGCGTACTGACGACTTTGTTTTCTTGCATGTAGAGGCAAGTGATGAGGCTGGACACGATGGGGATTTACAACTAAAGTTGAAGACAATAGAAAATCTTGATCACAGACTTGTAGAACCTATATATAATGAGGTGAAGACTTGGGATGAGCCTGTATGCATCGCTGTTATGCCTGATCATCCCACGCCAGTTGAAATCCGCACCCATGTAAAAGAACCTGTTCCATTTATCATATATTATCCTGGCATACAGCCGGATGAGGTTCAGGTCTATGATGAAATTAGCTGTGTTAGGGGAGGATATGGACTCCTGCGCTTGCAGCAGTTTATGGAGACATTCATGAAATACTGATTTCTGGGAACATAAAAAAACTTCCCATTCTCTTGCAAAAATAATCTTTTAAAAAGAAAATCGATATGCAATATTATAGTACAAATAAGAAAGCTCCACTTGCCTCATTGCATGAGGCTGTAGTAAAGGGACTTGCCACTGACAGCGGATTATATATGCCACAGTATCTATATAAGTTACCGGCAGATTTTTTCAACGTTATTGATAAACTACCTTTCAACGAGATTGCCAAAACTGTTGCGGCTGCATTCTTCTCTGAGGATGTAGACAAGCAGGCACTTGACGCTATTGTTGATGACACGCTTCAGTTTGACTGTCCGGTTGTTCATGTTGCCGACAATATATACAGCTTGGAACTCTTCCACGGACCAACACTTGCCTTTAAGGATGTAGGCGGCCGTTTCATGGCGCGCTTGCTTCAGTATTTTATACGCAAGGAAGGAAAAGAGGAGGTTAACGTACTTGTAGCTACAAGTGGCGATACTGGTTCTGCCGTTGCCAACGGATTTCTTGGTGTTGACGGCATACATGTATATGTGCTTTATCCAAAGGGTAAGGTGAGCAAGATACAGGAAAGCCAGTTTACTACGCTCGGGAAAAATATTACTGCAATCGAGGTAGATGGCGTTTTTGATGACTGTCAAGCACTTGTGAAGAAGGCGTTTATGGACGAAGAGCTGAACCGCCACATGAAACTTACGTCTGCCAATTCTATTAATGTAGCCCGTTTCTTGCCGCAGTCGTTCTATTATTTTAATGCTTATGCCAGGATGAAGGCTGCCGGCAAGGCTGACGAACTGGTTGTATGTGTTCCGAGCGGTAACTTCGGAAATATCACGGCAGGACTGTTTGCCCGTGAGATGGGATTGCCGATAAAGCGTTTTATTGCAGCAAATAATGCCAACGATGTTTTCTATAAATTCTTGCAGTCAGGCAAATATTCTCCGATGGCAAGTATTCAAACCATTGCCAATGCAATGGATGTTGGTAATCCGAGCAATTTCGCACGTGTCTTTGATATGTTTGATGGTGATGTAGAGAAAATACGATCTGTTGTAAGCGGTGCCACATATTCAGATTCTAAGATTCGTGAGACAATGAAATCTTGTTATGATTCCAACGGTTATATTCTTGACCCTCATGGAGCATGTGGCTATCGAGCTTTAAAAGAAGGCTTGAAGGATGGAGAAACAGGAGTATTCCTTGAAACTGCTCATCCGGCAAAGTTTAAGGAGACGGTAGAGAATGCCATAGGAGCCGAAGTTGAAATACCAGAGCGTCTTGCTGCCTTTATGCGTGGCGAGAAGCAGAGTGTGGCGATGAGTGCTGATTTTGATGCATTCAAACAATATCTGATGAGCAGATGATTTTGAAGCTTATACAGAGACCCTTTTGACTTTATTATAAGAAATAAAATCCTTCGCCAAAACTTGTAATTTCATAATTACAGAGTTTTATGGCGAAGGATTTTTGTATATGCTTAGTTATGTAATATCTGTCATGTATCAGAAATGCATTCTTATATCAACACCAATTTGGAATGGGTTTCCACTTTGAGCATGGTATAATTTCTTACCCGTAGCACTACTGCTAAAAGCAAAGGTGTTGTATTTTGTTGATGTGATGTTGCGGCTCCATATTGACAATGTGAAATCTTTGAAGACAATATCTGCATGTGCACCGAGAAGGGCATAAAACTTTTGGCTGAACGAGTTCGCTTCATCCCAGTATGTCTTTCCTTGTCCCGTTGTATTTGCTCCTATTACAATATTCTTCATATAGTTGCCGTTGAATGGAATAGACCAGTCTGCCGCCACGCTGAACGTATGTTGCGGGATAAACGGAACATAGTTGTCCTTATAGTCAGTGGTCATACCTTTGTTCTCTTCCTTGTAGTTGTCGAATATCGAACGGGTATAGCTGTAAGTTGCACTCCACGACAATCTATTGTCCAGTGCCATGCCTCGTAATGACGCTTCCAGTCCACAACTGTGACTTCTCCCGGCATTAACCATCATTCTTCCGAATCCGTATGTTCCCGCCATGACAGAAAGCTGCTGGTTGCGGATTTTCATGTAATAAGCAGACAGGTCTGCCTGTACGGTATTATTGAAAAGGTTCAGGTGTGAACCGAGTTCGTAGTTCCAACTGAATTCCGGTTTGTATGAGATAGTAGAGTTTATCTTCTCGTAATCCTCTGCTGTATGCTGTATGTCTCCGCCTTCGCGCATAGCCATTCCGCTGTTGTTGCGTAGTTCTGTCTGCAGAATGTCAGAGAACATCTGTATGTTGTATCCCCCTGAGCGGTAGCCCTTACTCACGATAGCATACACATTACTGCCGCTGTTGTCTATCTTCCATGTAAAACCGAGTTTCGGCAGAACTTGGTTGTAGTCATTGCTCTTGCTGTTTTGCAATAGCGAGCGCAGAGAACTCGTTGCCTCGATACCCATTACGTTGACTGCAGTCGTCATTAGCGCACTTGTATTGTAGTCTATTTTCGTTCGACTGTAGTCGTAGCGCAATCCGATGGTCATAGTCAGGCGCTTTGTCAAATCTATGCTTGATTCGTGGAACACTCCAAGGTTGAACTGAGGAGTATGGAACATACCTGGAACTTCCAGAGACAAAGAATTTACGCTTACGCCTCCAGCTCTGGCAATAGTGGCTTCAGCCATTGCCTTGGCTTTCTCTTCGGTCATGCCAGGCATGTTGATAAACTTGTTTGCCATTGATGCCACCATAGCGTTATACATAGCCGTTTGTATTGTATTTGCCATATTGGTGGTGAAGTCTGTGTCGAAGTATACAGGTGATTCTGTCCTCATCCATTGATAAGAACCGAACAGTCCGCTTGTATGCCGCCAGTTCTTCCCATTGTTCCCTTTCACGGCAAACTCTTGAGTGATGCCATTTTGCAGTTGTTTCTGTCGCAAGTGCATAAAGTCGAGAGCCGTATAGTCCTGGTCCATGTTCATGCGGTCAGCAAGAAACTGGTAGCTTGTAGTGGAGTTGAATGTCCATCCCGGCATAATGTATTTAATGTTGAATGCCGCATTGAGCATGTTTCTCTTGTATTTTCCATCCCTATTGGTTGATGGAGAAGAAGTGTTGCCACTCTCTATATCAAGCGAACCATAAGGAAAGGCATTCTGATTAGCATACTGGTAGTCGGCGATGAAGTCATAGGAGAGATGGTTGGAGTATTGGTTTATAATCCTTATCTTTCCACCCGCCTCGTTATAACTGTCTGCACGTTCCCCTGTAGTCGTATTATGCAGAAAACCATTCTGTCCGCTATAGAAACCAGCAACAGACATCGCCGTATTGTACGACAATTTGCTGTAGTTGGCAAACTCAAAGTTTCGGTATAGTCGGCTTCCGATACCTAATTTTATATCAGTCCCTTTACTCGTCATAGGGTTCTTGGAGTAAAGTCTTACAAGTCCGCCCTCGGTATTCATTCCGTATAGAGTGCCTTGCGGACCGCGTAGCACATCGATTCTATCCAGTTGGTAGGTATGAACATTGTATGCACTTTTGCTTAGCAGTGGCATACCGTCGAGGTATACTCCCACGGCAGGGTTGTTCACCCTTGAACCGATACCGCGAATATACATTGATGATGTAAGTCTCGATCCGTATGCAGGCATCTGAAACGACGGCACATAAAGAGCCACGTCTGTAATGTCGCGGATGCCAAGTTTTGCGGTTTCATTTGTTGAGAACACGGTTGATGCCATTGGCTGGTTGCGCAGCAGCGAACTCTCTTTGGGTTGTGAAACAACAACAACTTCGTCAAGATTGAAAATCCTCGAGGAGTCGGCAAGGCTTAAAGCCGCTTTGTATTCGTTCCTTTCTGCTATCCTGTTGTCTGTAGTGAAATTGGCGTATGCTGAGAAAGGAATCAGCAATCCACCGACAATATACAATATCCTGTTACAATTTTTCATGGGTGCAAAGGTACGGCATTCTCCATTTCCGTGCAATCATAATTTATGTGGATTTTGTATAGTTTAGGGATGTTGCCTGTATTAAAAAACTTTTTCCTTCGTTAGTGTAAAATTGCTCTTCTGTTATTCATTTACTGCCCCACATTCCGGACATACCCCTTTACTTTTCATTCTTGCTCCGCATTTCCCGCATACGTAAGGTTTGCAAGCATGATAGAAATATCGGTGCAAAGCATAAAAATAGTATATGATGAGCAAAGGGTAGCCTATATAATATAAGGTGGTGAGGCTGAAAACGATGTAGCAGATGGCACAAATGCCACATAGTCCGCAGAGATATAGAATGGCGTCGCCAAATGGCAGAATACGTCTTACCTCGTCGATAGCAGCAATGGCGATAATGAGCATCAGCCATACCGAGGCAAGGAAGATGGCGAGTAGTGGCGTAACAGAAAATGGGTTTAGCGTCGGGTGAAAATAGAAATTATGCCATGTGTTAGCCGCAAACAGTTGCATGCTGGCATAGAAGGTAGCAGAGGTGGCAACGGTAAGCGTAAGTAGAGTAGGGTAGAACGAATCGATGTCGTTGAACAGCACTATCTTTGCTTTCCTTTTGAAAAGATTGCGCAGCATGTAAGCCACAGAAATAATGCTTATGATGATAAGCGTTATCAGCAGGTGGGTATCAGAGAATGTTGATATGAACTTTGATATAGGGTCGTCAGGCACTACGGCAGGCAGCATCTTTGATTCTCTTGTCCATCCGAAGGTATATTGGTCTCTTGCCAACTGCACCCACACAGAGTCTATGGGGTCAGAAGGCATAATGCGTATATCGGCAACGGCAACGCGCTGTCCCCTGCCGAGCAACAGCGTATCAGTAGGCAGACCGCTGATGTATTCCTCCGGCTGTTCCTTGACCAGCACTAATGAGTCGGATTTAATTATGAAGTTGAAGTTCTGCGAATAGTGATGAGTCTGTGCAAAGACAAGCGAATCATGCTGCTCCTTGCCAATCTCTGTCGTGTCGGCAAGAACAGAACTGCTATTGCTTTTCTTGTGATAACAACCGGTAAGCGTGAGGCATACAGCAACTAATGTTGCAATAGTCAGCAGAAAGTGTCTTTGTCTCATAATCATATTCTTAAACAGAAATTATTCTTCAGCATATATATTCATTTGGCAGTGGACACAGTCAAATTCCAGTCGGAAAGTCCTCCCGTCGGCAAGTCGAATGCGTAGTGGATCCTTTATAATCCTTGCCGGATCATTGCGCTTCTTGCATTGTCCGATTTCATATCTCAAGCAGTAGCGACATTGCATAACAAGCGGCGACTTAGGTTTCATCAGCTCAAATGCCGGACGAATGTTCTTCAGTCCCTCCTCCTCGTAAAACTTCTCAGCCAACTTGTTTGCAATATTATACATATAAGGCAATTGATATGCAGAGAATTTGGCGTTAGGATATTTCTTTTCCGCCTTTTCCGTCAGTCTGTCCTCATTCTTGTCTTGCAGCGTTTTTTCAAGCTTTTCAATACACTCCCGTCTAAGTTCCGACAGAATGCTGTTCGGCACAAACCATTTGAATTCTTCAGGCAAAACAGAAATCTCGCCAGCCATAAATTCCGTGTTGCCGAGTTTAGCCAATTGTCGTTTGATATTCTCGCTTTGCGGATTCTTAGCCAAATCGAGGCTTATATCTTTAGAAACGTTGGCTTCGCATTGCATTCCCTCCACACTTGCCGTAAGCGAAAGACGTTTGTCTGTCGCTTCCATACGCAAATCAACGAGAAGTTTTCTCTTGCTTTTATCGCTGTTTAGTTCCCTTTCAAAAGCCTGGTCGTTGTTGCGGTAAAGAGCCATGCCACGTTTCAGTCCGCGTGGCATCTTTAGAGGAAACAACCTGTTGCCCTCAGCCCTGTTGATGCGGAAACCTTCCAGCTCGTTGTTCCCATTTATAAAACAGAGTCCATCGCCGTTGGCGAAAGTCGCCGTACCAGCAACATTAAACGAGTTTCCTCTAATCTCCTTCACTTTTCCCACGAATTCACCCATCGCCTTTGGCGTATAGAACGAAGCGAGGTTGCTTCTTCTTCCGTCGAGAAAATATTCCGTAAAGCCGCGGTTGAAAGTCTTCTTCAGATTCGGCGTAAATTCAGTATCGCATATACCGAGCGATGAACGACAGAAGTCAGCTTTTCTTTTTTCTATAATCTCATTAAGCTTCCTGCTGTAAGCTGCCGTAACATTGCGCACGTAGTTGATATCCTTCAGCCGTCCCTCAATCTTAAACGAAGTAACTCCGGCATCGGCGAGCCTCTCCAGCGAGTCAATCCTGCACATATCTTTTAGCGAGAGCAAGTGTGCATCCTCCTCGATAGTGTTCCCCTCGGCATCGAGCAAATCGAATTTCATGCGGCAGAACTGAGCACAAGCACCTCTGTTGGCACTCCTCCCGAAACAGTATTCCGAAGCATAGCAAGTGCCAGAATAGCTGACGCAGAGTGCTCCATGTACGAACACCTCAAGTTCCGTGTCAGGCAGAGCCTTGTGTATGCCGGAAATCTCATCCAATGTAAGTTCCCTTGCCAAGACAACTCTTTCAAACCCGTGTTCTGCGAGCCATGCCGCCTTTTCTGCCGTGCGGTTGTCCGTCTGTGTACTTGCATGTAGCGCCACCCCTTTAGGCAATTGTAGCTTCAGCAGTCCCATGTCCTGCACAAGGATAGCATCAACGCCCACTTTTCCGAGCTCATCGAGCAGCTGCTGTGTGTCGTCAAGTTCGTTGTCGTATATAATGGTATTTACCGTTACATACACCTTACAACCGAACTTGTGTGCATAGCGGCATAATTCCTGAATATCCTCAATACTGTTTCCTACTGCCTGTCTGGCTCCGAAACGAGTAGCCCCTATGTATACGGCATCAGCACCGCAGTCGATAGCTGCGATTCCGCATTCCAGATTCTTTGCCGGAGCGAGCAGTTCAAGTTTTCTCATTTATTCGATTTTATGGCAGGGAAGTCCATGCCGTTTTTTTACAGTTACTTATCTCTTATAGATATAAAGAGGTGTATTATTTAATAAGATTGATGTCGTAAGGAGTCTCCTGATAAACATAATAGTTTATCCAGTTCGTGAAGAACAGGTTGGCGTGTGCCCTCCATCTTACTATAGGTTTCTTCTTCGGGTCGTCATCTCTATAGTAGTTCTTTGGCATATCCACGTCATCCCGTTTCCCCATATCTCTTTTATATTCCTGGTCGAGAGTATTCGGAGCATATTCCATGTGACCGGTGATGAAGAATTCCCTTCCATGGTTAGCCATGATGATACCAGCCCCGCTGTCGGGAGATTCAGCAATAAGCTTCAGTCTGCTATCCTTCAGAATATCCTCTTTATGAATTTCCGTATGGCGGCTGTGTGGCATATAGAATATGTCGTCGAAACCTCTGAAGATAGGCAGCAATGGTTCGAGACAATGCTGTTCGAAAATACCAAACATTTTTTTCTTCAGCGGATATTTCGGAATGCCGTAGTGGTAGTACAATCCAGCCTGTGCCGCCCAGCAGATATACAGCGTACTGGTAACATGTGATTTTGCCCATTCAAAGATTTTTGTTATCTCCTGCCAGTAGCCCACCTCTTCAAAGTCGAAGTTCTCCACAGGTGCACCGGTGATAATCATTCCGTCAAACTTCTCGTCTTTGATGATGTCGAAGTCCTTGTAGAACATCATCATGTGTTCTATCGGAGTATTTTTAGGAGTATGGCTTTTCAGCTTCATGAATGTGATGTCGATTTGCAGCGGAGTGTTCGACAGAAGTCTTACGAGATCCGTCTCCGTTGTAATCTTCAGCGGCATAAGATTTAGAATGACGATTTTCAGCGGACGGATATCTTGGGTCAGTGCCCTCGTGTCGTCCATAACAAAGATATTCTCCTTTTTCAGAATATCAATAGCCGGTAATTTATCTGGAATTCTTAATGGCATACTAACATATTTTTCTTGCAATATGCAAAATTAATGCTTTCTCCCTTTATATCCAAAAATAAGTGGGTATTCGCCTGATTTTTTTTAATTTATATAATATAAAAGGCGGCAGCCACGCTTGACTGCCGCTCACCCATAACATAAAATATTACTAAAGCTAAAAATGATTTTTATTTTATTTTGCTAACCTTTTCCTTCAGGTCTTTAAGTCTGTTGATGTAGTATCCTTTCACATCGTTCCACTTGTAGTAAGGCCATGAATCGGTCTTTACCGGGATATGTGCTTCTTTCTCGTTGTGTAGGATTTTTATGATAACATCACCTTTACTGTTTCTGAAGAATACAATTTGCACATTCGATGCCATCGGCGTAGCCTTAAAGTCAGACCAATATTTGTATACCTCCTCGGGTTTCCTTACAGAAGCGTCAAATCCGTCAATCTGCATCAGTGCGAGCAGAGGAATGACATTCCCGTCGTGTCCGAATCTCAGGTCGGCAGCCATGCTGTTGTCGCTGATAGCCTTGTCGGCACATTCTATAATGTTCTCTACGAGCGTAGAAGCATTCGCCATCACCAGTCCGTTGCTCATCTCCGGGTTTGCATTGCCGATATAAAACCTGTAGTTTACGCATTGCCAGAGGTTAAAGAGTTCCTGTGGTGTAAACACGTCATAGAACGATTGTTTCGTCTCAATGTCCTGCATGTCAACGGCAATCCAGTAGAAAGCCCACATCAGCTTTTCCGGATTAACTTGGCAGCGGATAAAATCCTTGTCGCTGAACAGGGCGTTTACCATGCGTTCCGGTTTTACATGCTCAGTTTCAAACTTTCTGTATTCCTCAACCCACGGTCCTGTCTCTCCGTTAGTAAAGCGGTTAGACTTGTCAGTATGATAGTTGAGATAAGCCATATTCTTTTGGTTCATCTCGTACTTTATATCAAGGTTCGGGAACACACCTTTCAGTCCGTCGCAGAAAGCCGCCATACTCATGGCGCAGCGATAAACGACGGTAGAGCGTGCGTCCACATTCTTTTTCCCCTTAAAAACCTCAGGAAAATTCTTCGCCATTCTTTCGGCAATGCCTTTATGCTGACGGGCTCCGAGTGGCGTCAAGTCTCCTCCGCGTCCTTCCGTCTCCTTGAAAGTAATGCGTAGTCTTTTCAGAACGTCCTTACCGAATTCCGTCAGACAGCCATTGTCTTCAGCTTTCTGCAGCAGACCGATAGTCAGTTCAAAGTCGCCGTCGCCAAGGAGATATCTTGAACCGTGTCTGCCATAATGACTTATATAGAAAGGCTTGTATCCTTTCGGGGCAGGAGTCAGTTTCCCGTTAACCTCAGGATAAGCGAGATAAACGCCGCCGGCTTTGTTCAGGTCGGCTTTTATTTCCTCAAACGAAGTCTGGGCATTTGTTCCACAGGCGATAAAGGCAAAGGCGGCAGAAAGTGCAATATGTCTTAATGAAATCATAAATACTTTTTGAAATTTGTTTAATCTTTCCGGATTGTACGTAACAGTACGAATATTACTGTCCGTGCAATCCGGAAACTCATTATACATTGTGTTACTTAGAGTAACCCTCGTTCTGTTTCAGATTCGGCATGTTGGAGAACTCCGTTGCCGGGATAGGGAAGAGCTTAAAGTGGTCATCCACGTCAGATCCCGTGCGTACACCGTTCTTCCAGTCCCAGTTGTATCCCTTTGTAAACTTACCGAAACGTATCAGGTCAGTGCGGCGCACAAGCTCCGTAGCAAGTTCGCGCTGACGTTCGGCAAGGATAAAGTCGAGAGTCAACTGATCCATGGTAATGTCGCCGGAAACATCAGAGCGTACACCGGCTTTTGCATATTTTCCTGACATATATGCGCGCTCTCTGATTTCGTTTACATAGTTCAGGGCTTCTTCCTTCGTGCCGCCCTGTGCACCTCTCAATATAGCTTCAGCAGCAATAAGATAAGCCTCGGCAGTACGGAACATCGGGAAGTCTATAGAAGAATAAGCATCGCCCTGTGCTGGAATCTGGTCGTCTTGAGTAACGTTGCGCCATTTGATATATCCGTATCCGCAGGTGAACGTACTTGTCATGGCCTCCTTGTCATCCCAGGTCTCCTTTTTCTGGTTAGGCAGAGCAGTCATAAACTGAGCGCGCTTGTCCTTTTTCTGGTTGCCCCATGTGTCGGCAGTGTTGAAAGTAACGTCGTCGGCATCAAAAGCATCAACAAGAGTAGTCTTTGCACGTACGTTGCCCCATCCGCGAGAACCAACGCCAGTCTGATAAAGCTCATTCATCGGACCATTTACGAATGCCTTTACATAGAAATTCGTTCCGGCAGAACTCTGAGCCATCTGTCCGTCCTGTACGAGCGGCCATATAATCTCCTTACACTTGTCATTGTCGGCAAGGAATATAGTGCGGTAGTCTGAAGCCAACGGATAATGACCGTCGTTGATAACCTTCTTTGCGTATGTCAGAGCATCCGTATAGCGGTTTTCTCCAATCCATGTTTCAGCATTCAGATACATTCTTGAGAGCAAGAACCATGCAGCCACCTTGTCAACACGTCCGTAGACATTAGTGCCTGGAGCCTTCAGGTCGTTGTCGATAGCCTTCAGTTCACTTTCGGCAAAGTCGAAAATCTGCTTGCGAGTCCACTGTTCCGGAATATCCTTCACACCGGTATTCTCGTCGATATACGGCACACTGCCGAAGAGGTCGCACAGTGTGGCATAGCAATAGGCACGGATGAATCGGGCCTCAGCGCGATAGCTTGCACATTCTCCTCCGAGCTGATCCCACAGTCCGCGGCTCTTCAGTTTACTCTCTGTACATTCGCGCAGCATCTCGTTACAGTAAGCGATAGACATGTAAAGTCGCTGATAAGTCCATCTTATTACAGAAGCATTAGAAGCGTCCCACTGCAGGTTAAGACATTTGCGCAATCCGTTAGAAGACGACGGCATGAGGAAGTTGTCGGTGTTCAGTTCCTGTAGGTAGAACATCAGACGAACATAGCCTGAGTATCCCTCGTTGGCACCCTCGAGGTCGCCGTCGCCGCCATCACCACCTTTCTGTCCTGTAAGAATAAGTGAGCCGTAGCATTTTGCGAGCACTCCGGTATATCCTTCTGCAGTTTGGTACACCTTGTCGCCCACGAGCTGGTTGTCGTCGAGCGGCATAGTGTCCAAGTCGCTGAAACATGATGTCATCAGGCATCCGATGATGCCGAATATCATAGTTTTCAATATATTCTTTTTCATACGTTATGTTTCCTTTTAAGTTGTTAGAAGTTAAGATTTGCTGAAATAGAGAATGTGCGTGGACGTGGATAAACGTCACGGTCTATGCCGTTGTAGATTTCTGGGTCAAGACCGGAATATCCTGTTATTACGCATACGTTCTGTACAGAGGCAGACACTCTCAGACTGCTTGAGCTGTTCCACAGTTTCGGGAATGTATAACCCAGCGTTATGTTGTCGATACGGAAGAAGTCGCCCTTCTCGAGGAAGTAGTCGGAATAGAGCTGTTGCTGCTGGAATCCGCTGCTTGCCGTAGACTTCAGTATATTCGAGAAGTTACCCTGGTCGCTGTACACCTGCTGCTGGTATTGGTTCGCCTTTACATAATTATATATGTAGTTGCCGAACGAACCGTGACCGGTGATGCCCAGTTCCCAGTTTTTGTAAGTGAACTGCGTGTTGAAGCCAAGATAAGACTTAGGCAAAGCGCAGCGGCTTGCCATTCTCGTTTCCTTGGTGTCTATAGTTCCGTCGGGCTGAACGTATTTTCCTTCCATAGGTTTACCATTCTCGTCGTAAGCCTGCTTTGCCAGATAGAACGTGTATGGTCGTTTGCCCACCATAAAGCACTCTACAAACTTTCCTGTTCCAGAGATAGCTCCTGTTTCTACATAAGAGCCTTCAGTATCCACAGTATTCAGTTTCGTAATCTTCGAGTCATTCCATGTATAGTTCAGTCCTACATTCCATGAGAAGTCCTTTGTCTGTACCGGTACGGCGTTGATAGAAAATTCAACACCCTTGTTGTCCATCTCTCCGATATTAGTTGTCAACACGGCAGAGTAGTTTACTCCTGAGATAACCGGAATGGTATTAAGCAAATCTTTTGTATGACGCTTGTAGACATCGATAGAACCATAGATTCGGTTGTTGAGGAAACCATAGTCAAGACCGGCATTCCATGTCTCGGTAGTCTCCCACTTTATATCCCTGTCGTAACCGTTCGGTCGATAAGTCTTGTACCATGTGTCGCCGAAGAGATAGCTTGACTCAGGGTAAGACACGGAGAATGTAGTCATATAAGGATAGTCGTTGATGATATCCTGCTGACCGGTCTGTCCGTAACTCAATCGTAGTTTGAGATTCGTGAGCACCTTGTTGTTCTTCAAGAATTTCTCCTCAGAAATCTTCCATCCCAATGCTACAGAAGGGAAGTAACCGTATCTGTTGCCCTTGGCAAATCTCGATGAACCGTCGGAACGCAGAGTTGCCGTAACCATATACTTATTGTCGTAGGTGTAGTTCAATCTGCCGTAGAGCGAAAGTAGATAATACTCAGATTCATAATGCTTTGGAGAGAAAATCTCAGCTCCGTCAGGCGACAGCGTTGTCTCGTTGTATTTCTTCCAGAAGTGCTGCCAACCATATCCCACCATGGCTCCGAAATCATGTTTTCCGCCAAACGTATGCTGGTAGTTGGCATAAAGGTCGAGCAGTGTATTCCGCTTGTTCTGTTTTGAATCGAAGTCGAGTCCCGTACCGTCCTTTTTGTTTGATGTGTACATCATACCGGCAAGCTGAGGTACATCCTTGTTGTATTTGCTTTCCAATATGTCGTAGCCGAGGTTCATGTTCAGTTGCAAGTCCTCAAAGCCATGCACTTTATAGTTTACCGACATATTGCCGATAGAGCGGTAAAGCTTGTTACGCAGGTTCTGCAGTTCGAGTTGAGCCACAGGGTTGTCGGTCTGTATAGCCATTGGCGAGCTGCCGTTCATCCATATAAAGTAGCCAAGTCCCGGATCTGTAGAAGCCGTAGTACTGCCCGTGCGTACCGGTCTTGTCGGGTCATACGACAGAGCGTTGCCCACAACCGATTCGTCGATGCGAGCGTTGTCCTCCATAGATGCCTTCAGATTAACGTTCAGCGAGAGATGGTCTTTAAAGAATTTCGGAGAAATGCCACCGTCGAAAGTGTATCGTTTATAGCTGTTCGTCTTTATGATACCATTCTGGTTCGTGTATCCGAGCGACACTCTCACTGGAGCCTTCTTCTTGATATTTCCCGCCATGGAAATGTTGTGGTCCATACCGAAAGCCGTGCGGTAGATCTCGTCCTGCCAGTCGGTGTTATTCTCTCCGAGCACCACATTCTCCGGTACTCCAGTAACGGTAGGAACAAACTTGCGGAACTCGTCGGCGCTAAGAACCTTCAGGCGCTTTGCTGTAGAACTCAGTGAGAAGTTTGCCGTATAGTTGAATTTCGGTGCTCCGCTGGTTCCTTTCTTCGTCGTGATAACAATCACACCGTTTGAAGCTCTCGAACCATAGATTGCCGTTGCCGATGCATCCTTCAACACGGTGAATGTCTCTATGTCGTTAGGGTTGAGGTTACCGATAACGTTGCCTCCACCCTCGATGGTAGAGTTGTCTACAGGCACTCCGTCGATAACAATCAGCGGATCGTTAGATGCCGAGAGAGAAGCTCCCGAACGGATACGGATCGTAGAACCGGAGCCTGGAGCACCAGAACTTGAAACCACGTTCACTCCGGCAACTTTTCCAACGAGAGCATCCTGTGCGCTTGACTTCGCTCCTTTGTTGAATTCGTCGGGCTTGATAGCTGAAACAGAACCGGTTAGGTCGTTCTTCTTCACCGTTCCGTAGCCGATAACCACCACGTCGTCGAGCTGTTTATTGTCGGGTGCCATTTTTATCTTCATAGCTCCCGAACCAATTTGTATGTTCTTTTCCTCGTAGCCAATATAGCTTACGTGGATATTCTTTGTCGTTTGTGGCACTCCGTCGAGCACGAAGTTGCCGTCGAGGTCGGTAATCGCTCCGCCAACCACTCCGTCGGCAGTAACGGTAACGCCAATCATCGGCTCACCGTTTTCGTCGATTATTCTTCCTGCCACGCGACGCTTGTCTTCCTTTGTCTGCGATGTCAGCTGCTGTTTCGCAGCAGTACGTCTCACGGTGTTGTGGCTTGCCTTTGTGATAATGATGTTTTTGCCCTCGATTTTGTAGTCGATACCCTTCTGTCCCTTCAGAATCTGCTCCACTACATCCGAGAGGTCGGCGTTCTTTGCCGATACACTCACCACTTGTTTGTTGTTGATGTCGGATGATGAGAAAACAAAAGTGTAACCAGTTTTCTCTTTTAGTTGGTTCATCGCCTGTTTCACGCTCACTTTATTCACGTTGAGCGATACTTGCTGCGCTGTTGCCGTAAGGTTCATGCATAACAGGGCAGAAGCCATGAAAATTGCTTTTTGGTAATTGTTCATAAAATAAAGTTAGTTATGATAGATAATTATTGATGATTTTCTTTTTACACGTATATGTGCATATTCCTAATATATGTGTCTTTTTATTATGTCATAGGCAATAGGATATTTTTGAAGGTCGTTGTTATGTTATTTCTCGGATTATCAGTATATTATGTATCTTCCGTCTTCCGTTTTACGGAATTTCATGCGGTTAGTCTCTGCCATAGTTCTCAGAACGTCGCTGATAGTTTGTCCGGCAGAGTTGAATGACAGGTAGAATGCCTTGTTTCTCATTTGTGGAGCCACTTCTATCCTTACGTTGTATGTGCGTTCCAGCACTTTGGCTATCTGTTCCATTGGCATTTCATCGAAGAAGAGTTCTCCGTGTATCCATGAGTCAGACCGGCTCGCGTCAGTTTTCCGTTTGTCCATGCTGCCGGTCGTCTTGTTGATAGTCATCTTCTCGTCCTTCAGCATTTCCATGTGTTTCCCCGTCTTGCTGCTCATGATGTCAACATGTCCGCGTATCAGCTGAACTGTCATACAGTTGTCTTCCGGATAGTCGCGGAAAGTGAATTTTGTTCCGAGCACTTTCAGACTTGCTGATTTTGAATTGACGCAAAACGGCAACCTCTTATTCTTCTTTACATCGAAGCAAGCCTCTCCGGTGAGTTTCACGTTGCGGTTGCCGCTGCCGAAGTCGTTAGAGTATTCAATTTTTGAATTTGCGTTCAGCCAAACCTTCGAACCGTCAGGTAATGTTACTTTGGATATTGATCCTTTTGGTGTAGACACGCATACGTTGGCAAGCTGACTTGAGTTTAAGCTGCCGGCAAATCTGTATCCCATCCATGGAAGGGCGACAATCAAAATGGCGGCGGCTGCAACTTTCATTATTTTGAAAACGTTCTCTTTTCTCTTTTTGCGGAGAGAATATGCGGCAGTATGGGTGCAGAAGCGTTCATAGGCAGCAGCTTTGTTAAATTGCTGCTCGTTGTTTGATATTGAAGAGAACCATAATTCCAGATTCTTGCGAATCCTCAATCTGTTGTCTTCCGATTCCATAGCGGCATCCTTCAGAAAGTTTATTGCCTCCATGTCATTCCTGTCGGCAATATAACGCTCTGTCATGGCATCGATATCTGTATTGTTGTATTTTCTCTTCATATTATATTCCTTGTTACATTAATATAGACAATATATTTGAGAGGTAGGGTAGTGGAAATGTTATTTTTTTATTTTTTTCTGTTTTTTCTTGATTATGCTATATATATAATAAGGTATAGGATAAGTAACAAGTCAAAATTATTTTGTACAAACGACAATGGAGATAATATAAAAAACAACAAGTACAACTTATACAACAAGTACAACACGCAGCGTGCGTGACAAGCATGAAAGTTGTTTGGGTTGTATATGTTGTAACGGTTGTTTTAAATATAAATGTCTTGTTGTTCGTATAAACTAATTGTGAATAGCTATTTATTAACTCATTCTTTCTTTTATCTCATTAGTATGGCGATTATGATCCATTTAAGGTATCCGTCAAGATTCTTGCGCAAAAAGGCGAGTGCGTTCTTAATGTGGTATTTCACGGTGTTGGTAGAGATTCCCATTTCTGCAGCAATCTCCTTATATGACAATCCTTCAAAGCGACTTTTCTCCATAACCTTCCGGCATTCTTCGGGCAGCATCTCCACGGCCTTGCTTATCTTTTCTTCGAGTTCTTCGCCAATAAGACTGTCTATCGGCAAACTATCGTCGCGGAACACCACTTCAAGCATTTCCGTTTCGGCATTCAGCTTCAACTCTGTCGTTTCCTTAGCCAACCGTTGCAGTCGTGCCTTCAGTTCGTTGATACACCTGTTGCGAATACCTCTCACCAGGTATGCATGTAGGCTCTGGGTAATGACGATATCCTTATGGTTTTCCCAAATGTTGAACATCACGTCGTCGACGATACTTTCTGCAGTCATGGAATCATGAATCATGCAGTTTGCAAAGTGGCACAGCTTTTCGTATTCGCGGTCGAAGAGTAGCTTAAAAGCCTGTTCTTCGCCGTTGCGCAACATTGGTATGATAAAAGCGTCGTCAGTCATAAGATTATGTGTATTCTTATTAGTATAAGCGTTGATGAAATGTTCCATTGTTTCCAACTTTACATATTTCGTTGCAAAGATAGTGCAAATTGAGAGGAGGACAAAATGAATTTATTCATTTTTCATCCCGAAATGCCGCCTATCTTATTATAATTTAGTATATTTGCAGTCGAAAAAATTGTACACCTGTGGCGGCTAATAATCCATCAGTGGCGGCTATTGGTTCATCAGTGGCGGCTATTGGTTCATCAGTGGTGAACAAATTATTTAGAAGTAAACTATCGATTTCTTTCGGGAAAACACATAGAATATAAAGAAAGACATAATTTTTATCTTATTGGGAATATGGCAAGATATATAAAACAGGAAATGACGGATCTCCACAATACCGGTAAGCAGCAATGCTATTACCGTATGGAAATAGTACGCAACATCAATACACGGGAACTAATCGACCGTATGTCTCATCCCGGTTCTGGGATGGACAGGGCACGAGCAGTGCAGGTAATCACCGCTTTGGGAGAGACGCTCGCCGAATTGATGGCAGACGGATATTCGGTTACTCTCGATGGAATTGGTACGTTTAATGCTACGCTGGGCGTGAGAGAGGGATACGGACAGGATGATATCGATAGTGGCGATCCTAAACGGAATGCTATGACACTTGAAGTATCCGGAGTAAACTATAGACCAGACAAAGCTCTTGTAAGACAAACAAACAGCCTGTGTCGACTTTCTAAGGGAGCAGTAAAACGACTTCGTCGCTCTCCGTACACTAAGGAAGAGCGGTGGCAAATGGCTGTAGACTATCTGTCAGATCCGTCGCACCCTTTGATGCGGCTGAAAGACTATGTATGTCTCACAGGCGTATCGCATACACAAGCATCAGAGGATTTGAGGGAATATCGCAACAGACCAGACTCTAAGATTGATTCCGTGGGAAAAGGTGCCGGTCTCGCATATATAATAAAAAGGTGAAAGGTAAAATAACTAAATTAACAAGTAGTATAGGTTAAATAATGTTTAATAAATATATGTACAATGTTTGTATTATAAATAAAAGTATTACCTTTGCACCGCATTTTGCAAAAATAACAAAATAAACAATTAAAACAATGTTGAATCATTACGAAACCGTTTTCATTTTGACTCCCGTTTTGTCTGATGAACAGATGAAGGAAACGGTCGCTAAATTCAAGACTCTGCTTACCGATAAGGGTGCCGAGATTCTGAATGAAGAGACTTGGGGACTGAAGAAGATGGCTTATGCAATCCAGAAGAAGTCAACAGGTTTCTATTGCCTGCTTGAGTTCAAGGCTGAGCCGTCAGTTATTGACACTCTTGAAATTGGATACCGTCGCGACGAGAAGGTAATCCGTTTCATGACAGTTAAACTTGACAAGTATGCTTCTGAGTATGCTGTTAAGAGAAGAAACAAACTTGGTAAAAAAGAGGAGGCTTAAATCATGGCACAAGAATCAGAAATCAGATACTTGACTCCACCATCAGTGGACACTAAGAAAAAGAAATATTGCCGTTTCAAGAAGAGCGGTATTAAGTATATCGACTATAAGGATCCTGAGTTCTTGAAGAAGTTCTTGAACGAGCAGGGTAAAATCCTTCCTCGTCGTATCACCGGAACATCTCTGAAGTATCAGCGTCGTGTGGCACAGGCTGTTAAGCGTGCTCGCCAGATCGCACTGCTTCCTTACGTAACTGACTTGATGAAATAATTTAAAGGAGGATTACAGAATGGAAATTATACTGAAAGAAGATATTATCGGCTTGGGATTCAAGAACGATATCGTGAATGTAAAGTCTGGTTATGGTCGTAACTACCTTATCCCTACAGGTAAAGGCGTTATCGCTTCAGAGTCAGCTAAGAAGGTTCTCGCTGAGAACTTGAAGCAGCAGGCTCGCAAGCTCGAGGCTCTCAAGGCTGAGGCTCAGAAGAAGGGTGATGCTCTTAACGGCGTAGAGATCGTTGTGGAGATGAAGGTTTCTGCTAACGGCGTAACTTACGGATCTGTTAACGCAGGTGTTGTTGCTGACGAGTTGAAGAAGAAAGGTTTCGACATCGACCGCAAGATTATCACTATGCGTGAGGCTAAGAAACTTGGCGACTACACAGCTTTGGTACACTTCCACAAGGAGGTTGTTGTTGAGCTCCCTGTTAAGGTTATCGCTGAGAACGCTAAGGTAGAGGCTCCAGCTGAGGCTCCTGTAGAGGCAGCTCCAGCAGCAGAGGCTCCAGCAGCTGAGTAATCAATCTATTTGATTAACGAAATATATAATCCCGGTAAATGTGACTCGGTTCATGTTTGCCGGGATTTTTATTATATACCATTATGCTCTATGAAAAAATACGGAATTAATCTTTTGATATTGGCTGCCGCTTCAATGTTTACCGTTTGCGGTATGGCTCAGACCAAGAAGGGGGGAGATGGAATCGTTTCTCCCATGCAGAACGCTTTGCGTTCCATAACAGAGGATGCCGCCAAGGCCCATGTATATTTCCTTGCCGATGACTTGTTGGAGGGTAGGGAGGCTGGAAGGCGTGGCTCGCAGATCGCAAGGCAGTATATTATCTCCAGAATCCGTGAGGCAGGACTGTCGCCTGTGTCCGGCGACTCTTTCCTTCAGCCGTTTGAGGCGGTAGGCAGGAGCGTGCTCCACCGTCGTCCGCGATATTATGTAGAAGCGGATTCTGTGGCTTTAATAAGAAAGCAGGAATATTGCCGCTTACAACTTGCCAATGTGTTGGCGATGATTCCTGGAAAGAAAACTGACGAGTATGTCGTGGTGGGTGCCCACTACGACCATGAGGGTATGAATCCCGATCTCGACGGCGACAAGATTTATAATGGTGCCGACGATAATGCCTCGGGGGTTAGTGCTGTGTTGCAGATAATGAAGGCTTTTGTCGTGAGTGGCAAAAAGCCGGAGCGAAATATCGTCTTTGCCTTTTGGGATGGTGAGGAGTGTGGCTTGCTCGGCTCTCGCTATTTTACGGAAAACTTTCCAAATATGGATAAGGTGAAGTCTTATCTTAATTTCGATATGGTGGGAGGTAACAACCGTCCTGACGACCCTTCCTATTTCGTATATTTCTATACTGCCTCGCATCCGGAATACGGCGAGTGGCTACGTTCCGACATAAAGAGATACGGATTGCAGCTCAACCCGAATTATAAGTCATGGGATAATCCTGTTGGTGGTAGCGACCAAGGTTCGTTTGCCCGTCATGAGGTGCCTATCGTGTGGTATCATACAGATGCCCAGCCGCATTACAACCATCCCTCTGACGAACCGCAGACTATTAATTACAGGAAGCTGACCGACATCACCCGTGCTTCGCTGCTCACCGTGTGGCATATGGCGAATGAGTAGAAAAACATTCTCAAATTTGCATCATTCATATCTTTTCGTTACTTTTGTACCGTCATTCCCCGTTGGCTGACTGAGTGAAGGCGGCGATAATCCGGGGATTGACGTGATTATAAAGAGAAATAGGTTCCTCTATTTTAGTGTTATCAATTTTTCCATATCGGCAATAAATTGGCTGACTTTATCAAAATAAGGGGCGACTTCTTCCTCTGTGGCATCATACATATCATCATAATCTCCAGATTGACGCAACTCGTACAAACGCGAAAAGAGTCTACCGTATGTACTTTCAAGTAGACCGGTGGCAATGAATTTCTCTCCAATCAAGTGGATAACACCCGCATGCGTCTTGGCAGATAATCCTTTGTCAAACAATAAAGCAGAAGCCATATGAAAAACGCAATAGTACAGGCGGTTACCTGTCAGATTCCAATAGCCCAACTTTGAAATGGCTTTGGCTTCTTCGTAACTCTTATGTGATTTCTCTATGCGGTATGAGATAATGTCTTTTCTTTGTTGCCTTTCTAACATAACACGACCCCTTCTGTTTCTACATTTTCATAAAAAGGACTTCCCTTCCGCTTTGCCCAATCATTAATAGAGTATATAATTGGGTGAATCATTTGGTTGAGTTGCCAGCCCAACTCCCAAAAAGGATAGGTGAAATTGTCGTGATCTTGTTCTTCTATCTTGTCCTTGTTTAAAAGAACAAGAATGTCCCAATCAGAATCAGACTTGGCATCTTTGCGTGCCCTTGAGCCAAAGAGTATAACCTTGGCATCTTTAGGCATTATGGATGTGGCTTTCAACTGAATAGCTTTCAGCACTTCATCGTTGATATGTTCTTTTAATACAGTATTCATAATATTACAATTTTAATAGTATTGATGCAGAATCACTTTCGTTTGCAAACTTACATAAAAAAGACGAATTATACGCCTGCTTTATAAAAAAGTTTTTGTTCCCCTCAAATTTGCACCATTCATATCTTTTCGTTACTTTTGTACCGTCATTTCCCGTTGGCTGACTGAGTGAAGTCGGCGATAATCCGGGAATTGGCATGATTATAATAAGAAAGACGTTTGCTTGACGTCTTTGTCTGACCTTTCGAAACCTAGGAAATTTCAAACAGGCATTCAGATGAAGACAGCGGTGGGCGTCTACCCATCGTGTATATACACATGGCATAGGTGTACTCTGTCCTTTTATGGGATAGGGTATACTCTATGTTATAATATATATATACCCAAATGGTGTAGGCTTCTGTTGCTTCTTATCTTTGATGCTAAGGTTATTTTTTCCTAGGTACCTGAAAGGCAAAGATAAGGCTAAGGGCAACAGATTCCTATGCCTTTTTTATTTCTGGCAATAATCCTTTGCCGGTCTGTTTCTTCATATTAAGAGAGAGAAATTTGCTAATCTTATAATCAATATGGTTGGTTTTTGTCATGGGGAATCGGCAATGTAATAGTTTGCCAACCGGGACGGACTATGGCAAAGAAACTACAACTTGGATATAAGGATATAGAGGCTCGGTTGGAAACTCTAAAGTCGAAACCTGTACCTGCCTCGGAAGTGGGCTACGAGATATTGAAAGCCTTCGGTAAAAGCGATAAGGATATATCGAGATACAAGGAGGGGAAAGGTATACTAAAGACTTTCGACGGATTACTCATAAAAGGCTTGTTCTGTTATCGACAAACGGATACGCTTCGTCTTACGGAGGAGTTGGAAAACTTAAAATGCGATGAGCATGTTCGCAAGGCTTCACCGAAGATTATTGCCGTGAGCGACGGTAAAACGGTGTTGGCGTATGACACTCGCGAGAAGGACACATATGAGCAGCAGTTGGCTAAGATGCATAGCGACTTCGGCTTTTTCTATCCTCTGATGAATGTAGAACGGGTGCATGTGGTGGCAGAGAATCCTGCTGACGTGAAGGCTGCTGAAAAGCTTGCAAAGTTGCACGACGAGATTCGTGCTTACAATGAGTATAATAGTGATGACGACCTGCATGACCTTAACATCTTTATCACTCGACTGCTTTTCTGCTTCTTCGCTGAAGATACGGGTATATTCGAAGAAAACCTGTTTACTAATTTCATTCGTAGGTTTACTAAGAATGACGGGTCTGACCTCAGTGAGATGCTTGCTCAGGCGTTTCGGGTGATGAACATAAAGGTGAAGGACCGTAGCGAGGAGATTACCAAAGAGATTAATGATTTCCCGTATGTCAATGGTGGCTTGTTTGCTTCTGACATTCCTATACCTATGATGGGCTATAAGGCAAGGAAGATTATTATTGAGTGTGGTGAGCTGGATTGGAAGGACATTAACCCCGATATCTTTGGTAGCATGATTCAGGCGGTGGTGAATCCTGATGTGCGTGCCAAGGAGGGTATGCACTATACCAGTGTGCCGAATATCATGAAGGTTATTAATCCGTTGTTTCTCGATGACTTGCGTGGGGAATACAAAAAACTTGTGGACTTATACGAGCAGAAGAAGAACCTCCACGACATGAGTGTTCTTTCTTATAATCAGTTCCTTGCCGAGTGCAAACCTATAATCAATGGCTGCAACCGGTTGATGACACGCATGGGAAAGATGAAATTCTTTGACCCTGCCTGTGGCAGCGGCAACTTTCTTATTATTACATATAAGCAGCTTCGTTTGTTGGAGATGGATATTCTTCACCTTCGCAAGAAGTGTACGCCGGAACAGGCACTCGACTTTATCGATGGCTCTTGTATACGTCTCGACCAGTTCTATGGAATAGAACTCCTCGATTTTCCTCACGAAGTAGCTATGCTCTCCCTTTGGCTCGCCGAGCATCAGATGAATAATAAGTTTCATGCTGACTTCGGTGTGAATGTAGCTGCACTGCCACTTAAAAACATAAACCAGATAAGGTGTGATAATGCGTGTAGGGTGGATTGGAATGAAGTGTGTCCACATACAAAGGAGGAAGAGGTGTTTGTGTTTGGAAATCCACCGTATTTGGGGAGTAGTTTGCAAGATGCTTCGCAAAAGGAAGATATGAAATATGTTTTTGGAGAAAATGCAGGATGGAAGAAACTCGATTATATTTGTAATTGGTTTTTGTTGGGTTCTTTGTATACAAAAGGATCTAAAGCTAAATGTGCTTTTGTTTCGACTAATTCTATTACCCAAGGTGAACAAGTAGCTATTTTATGGCCAATTCTTTTTAGCTTAAAAGTTGAAATTGCGTTTGCTTTTACTTCTTTTAAATGGTCAAATAATGCCAAATATAATGCAGGAGTAACTTGTGTTATTATCGGTTTGCAAAATGGTAAGGATATAAAGCAGCGATTACTCTATAGTGATAAGGGTGTAAAGTTTGTTCCTTTTATAAATCCTTATTTAAGTACAACAAGAATTTTGTATATGAAGCCTGAAAATAAATCGATCTCAGGATTACCAGAAATGATAAGTGGCTCAAAAACAAATGATTTTAATAACTATATGTTTGATGTAGAAGAAAAAGAGATTCTTTTAGAGCAATATCCTCAGGCAAAGTGTTTAATTAAAAGGTTTGTTGGTGCTGCGGAATTTATAAAAGGGCAAATTAGGTATTGTTTGTATGTTGATGATAATAATGTCAATCTTGCTTATTCTATTCCAGAAATAGCAAAACGCTTGGAAAATGTTCGTATGGAAAGAGCAAAGAGCAAAAAAATACCAACGAAAAAAATGGCAGATTATCCTTATAAATATACTGAAGATCGTTTTTCATCGCTGGAGGCTTTGTTTATACCATTAACATCTTCTGAAATGCGTAAATACATACCGATAGGATTCTTGGAAAAAGATACAATTGTATCTAATGCAGGATTTGCTATTTATGATTGTCCTATATGGGTATTTGGAATAGTTACTTCTTATATCCATATATTATGGAACAATACGTTAGCAGGGAAAATGGAAATGCGTTTAAGATATTCTAGTTCTTTATCATACAACACCTTCCCTTTCCCCTCAATCTCCTCTTCCAAGAAGTCCGAGATAGAAGAAGCAGCGACCGATATTCTCCTTGTTCGTGCAGAATATCCCGACAAGACCCTTGCCGATCTTTACGATCCCGACAAGATGCCAAGGGATTTGCTTGAGGCGCACGAAAAGCTCGACCTCATCGTGGAGAGTTGTTATCCTGGTTCGCCGTTCCCTAATGACGAAGCTCGCCTCGAATGTCTCTTCAAACTATACGAGAAAATGACAGCAAAGTAAAAAATAAATGTAAAAAATAAGTGCTCTTTGACATATTGATAGAAAAAAGGATAGTAGTAATTTTGCTATATGATTTTTAATACATATTACTTGCAAAGTAATAAAATAAAGAATATGGAAACAAACATCTTGACGTTAGATAAATACCTTTTTGAGGATGCACAGAAATATGCATTTAAAAGAGGAACGGATTTAACAAAACTTGTTGATGATTTAGAAGATGCAATGCAATATTTTTCGGCAGTTGGTGCAAAAGTAGATGTTGTATTGACTAGAAATAAAAAAGATTTTATTGAAATAAGTGTGCCTGTGATGACTCCTGATGAATTCTTCATAGATTAATATTCTATTAATACTACTTTTTTCTATCTGTATGTTGAGGTAAATATAAAACATATGGATATGATGCAATCAATTAATGACAATATCGTTGATATAAAGTATCAGCAAACAGGCACATCGAGTACGACCAATTCGCTCGGTATGCGAGAGATGCAAGCCAAGGCTTATGAGGCACGTAACAACCGCTTCCTTCTAATTAAGGCACCGCCGGCTTCAGGCAAGAGCCGTGCCTTGATGTTCATCGCCCTTGATAAGCTAAAGAACCAAGGGATAAAGAAGGTTGTCGTTGCCGTGCCGGAAAAGAGTATCGGACGTTCCTTTCAGAATACAAGTCTGATGAAGTTTGGATTCTTTGCCGACTGGCGGGTGGCTCCGTATTTCAACCTCTGCGATGCCTCCAACGAGAGTGATAAGGCAAAGCGTTTTGTGGAGTTTTTCCATCAGGATGGTTGCAAAATTCTTGTCTGTGCCCATGCCACGTTGCGCAACGGCATGAAAGAGATAAACGACGAAGAGTTTAACGATTGCCTATTGGCTATAGACGAGTTCCACCATACCAGTGCTGATGTAAACAGCGGATTGGGTGACATAGTGCGACGGGTGATGAACAACTCCACCGGACATATCGTGGCAATGACGGGTAGCTACTTTCGTGGCGACGGCGTTCCTGTGTTGAGGGCAGAAGACGAGGCACGCTTCTATCCCGTAACATACAACTACTACCAACAGCTCAACGGCTACCGATATCTCAAAAACCTCGTGTTGGGCTATCACTTCTATCATGGCAGTTATCTTGACCATATCGCAGAAGTGCTCGACACACATAAAAAGACCATTATACATATACCGAGCGTAAACTCCAGAGCTTCGAGTGGACTGGGGAAGTATACCGAAACGGACGAGATTATAAAAACGATAGGTACTGTAGAGAGTCGCGACTATAACAATGGTGGCATTTATCATGTCAGGACAAAGGACGGCAGACTCTTGAAAGTTGCTGACCTCGTGGAAGACCATGCCGAGACTCGTAATCTCGTTCAAGGCTATCTGCAACGAATGAAGAAGAGGGAGGATATGGACATCATTATCGCTTTGGGTACGGCAAAGGAGGGCTTCGACTGGCAATGGTGTGAGGAGTGTCTCACCATCGGAGTGAGAGGTTCGCTTACTGAGGTAGTGCAGATTATCGGTAGATGCACAAGAGACTGCGAGGGTAAGGAGACGGCAACGTTTATAAACATGATTGGTATGCCGGATGCTGACCAACCTGATGTAAAGGTGGCTGTAAATGATTTCCTCAAGGCAATTACTGCCTCGCTGCTTATGGAGCAGGTAATGGCTCCGAGCTGGAATTTCAAAACCGTGGCTGATGTAGACAGCGATGACAGCAATGAAATGGATATAAGGACGCTGGTGGTAGAAGGATTAAAGCCTCTGTCGAGCGAGAAGACGCGGCTGATTGTTGAGGAGCAGCTCGACGACTTGAAGGCAAGTGTGCTTCAAGACGACTTGGTGGTGAAGGCTATCAGCGGAAATACTACAGCCGAGACTATCACAAAGGTGTTGTTGCCTAAGGTGATTCGAGAGAAATATCCAGACCTTAATGACGAGGAAGTGGAGCAGGTGCGCCAACGCTTTCTGCTCGATACTATTGTGAAAGGTAACAACATCGTGGACGACAAGGGGGAGCCGATTGATTTTAATATTACGACTGATGATACGAGGGAATCGGAAGGAAACCGACTTATTGCGCTTGCCAACAGAATGATAAATATTGACAAGCTGAATATCAACCTTATAGATACTATCAATCCATTCCAACGTGCTTACGAGATGCTCTCGAAGAAAGTAGACAAGCAGACTTTGAAGATTATACAGGATACGTTGGCTGAGCAGCAGTTTGACATCAGTGTAGAACAAGCTGTAATCCTCTTCAATGGACCGTATAAACAATGGGTTGAGGAGCACGACGGACGACGACCGGATATTAATGACCCTGACCCTAAGGTAAGGGAACTTGCTGCAGCTTTCCAAAAACTCAAGAATCTGAAGATTCGCAAGATGATGGGACTGGAGTATGAACCGGATATGACAAAAGCTTAAAATTGATTAGTAAAATGGAATGGCCAAAAGAATTATTGGAAATTTTTGAAGATCCGTTGTTGGCTGATGTTCGCCCCAAAGCAAAAGCGCCATCGCCCAATGACCGTATGGCACAGAAGTTGCTCGAAGTTAATAAATGGGTGGAGGAAAATGGAAAGGAACCTAACTTTAATGGCAGCTTAAAGGAAAAACTATTGGCTGCGACATTAAAGGGGTTGCGGGCAAAGAGTTCGGATAGTCTCCGCCAATTTGACGTTTATCATTTATTGTAATGAACTATGGATATTGATAAGGAATTAGAGGATGTATTTAGCGACCCATTGATGGATGTGTCGTATCGGGAGGCAAAGCTTTTCGATATACCGTCTGATATGAAGGTCGCTATGGAGACGCATAAGGTTTCGCCTGATTATGTGGCTAAAAGGAAGGTATGTGATGATTTCCAGCAGTTTGAAGCTCTTTTCCTTCAAGTGCATAAGGATTTGAAAATAGGGCATCGCCAACTGAAACGTATCAGTAAGACTACCAACATTATGGAAGGTCATTTCTATATTGTAGATGGTCAGATGATTTTTCTGGCTCGTGTGTTCGAGATAGTGAAAGGTTCAAATGGGTCTCTTGACGGCAGGACAAGATGTATTTATGAGAATGGTACGGAATCGGATATCCTTCTACAAACGCTTCGTAAAAATGTTGTAGGTAATGGTTATGCAATAACGGAAACACAGGAAGAGACGAATTCTAAATTTTTCAGCCAGAATGATGTTAAGGCTGAGGATAAGGTTACAGGGTATGTCTATGTATTGCGTTCACTTTCCACTAATCCCGAGATTCGAAATATAAAAGACTTGTATAAGATTGGGTTCTCCACAAATAGGGTGGAGCAGCGTGTGGCAAACGCAGAGCATGAACCTACTTATCTTATGGCTCCAGTGGAGATTGTTGGCAGCTATAAAATTGTTAACATGCACTCTCATAAGTTTGAGGATCTGATTCATCAGGTCTTGAAAGAAGTGAATTTCCGATTTAAGGTGACTGACGATATGGGCATTATTCATGAGGCTACGGAATGGTATCAAGTTCCTCTTGAAATTATAGACTGTGTTATTCAGAGAATTATGGACGGCAGTATTGTTTATTATTCTTATAACAGACAATTGCAATGCCTGGAGCAGAATGTGAAAGAGAGACTTTCGAAACTTGATTTGTCCAGCATGAATGTATTGACGCTGAATGTTGACAAAAAGATTTTTGAACTTATTGCTTCCGGAGAAATAAAAGAGGAATGTTGTGAGCTTAAGCAAACTACACTCAACAAGTATACGTATATTGATGAGGCTGACGGTAAACGTTATTTACGTCGCTTTGACGTGTTGAGGTTACGTGCCGGCAATCGTGCGAACTGTATGTCTGCTGTTGTGAAGGTGTTGGATACATCTTTTGCTGATGGTATTATTACTTATCAGTTGGGGGATGTGCTTGAGGTGATTAGAGGGGATTATTAGACAGTGGCAATAAAACTGTGATTAATGTGAAGCATAATGCTTTGATGCATATATGACTTCTCGAAACAGGTGGATAAATATATGAGGGCGCTTAAGGCGTTTGAGGCATTAGTTTAGCTTTAAGTGAAGAAGTAAAAAATGGGCTCGGATGATTTGGATGCATTCGAGCCTTTTCTATTGAATATAGTGAGCCGATTACATTATATAAAAAGCCCGGATTCAATTTGAACCCGGGCTTTTTATATCTAAGATGTTCGTATGCTTTTACATTCCAGCTGCCTGAGCCAGCCAGTCGTAGATGCAGCTGCAAACTCCGAAGAGGAGAACACCTGCTGTACAGAGGGCAAGGGCAAGGCGTGTAGCGCAGTCGCTCTTGAATGTAGGCAACGGAGTTTCTGTCTTATTGATGTACATGCACTTTACTATCTTCAAGTAGTAGTAGAGTGACGGCACGGTGTTCAACAGAGCGATGAATACCACTGCGTATGCAAGAGCGGAACCACCTTCGGCTGCTGCCATGAATACGAAGAACTTACAGAACATTCCAGCGAAAGGAGGAATTCCGGCAAGTGAGAACAATGCCAAGGTCAACAGGAAAGAGAGCTTAGGATTGGTTTCATAGAAGCCATCGTAGCAGCTCATCTTTGTTGTTCCGTTGCCACGTGTCTCTACAACGTTGATTACGGTGAATACTGCCATATTGGCTGCAACATAGATGAGTACGTAGTACATCAAAGCTGTTAAGCCCATAGCACTGTTGCCGATAGCTGCAAGCATGATATATCCAGCCTGTGAGATAGAGCTGAATGCCATGAATCTCTTGAGTTCCTTCTGACGAAGGGCGAAGAGGTTAGCAACTGTGATGGTGAGCAGAATCACGATATACATCAGATACTCCCAATATTCTACCATCGGAGCAAAAACCTTCATCAAGATTGTCATCAAGGCGAAGGCTGCGGCTCCCTTAGATACAACGCTCAAGTAACCGGTAACGGCAGTCGGTGCACCCTGATAGGTGTCGGCTGTCCAAAAGTGGAACGGCACAAGAGAAATCTTAAAGCCAAGTCCACTGAAGAAGAACACCAGTCCCATGATTGTCAGGGGAGATGTGCTGATCTGAGCTGCAACGTCGCCGAAATAGAGAGTACCCACAGCACCATAGATAAAGCTGATACCATAGAGCATCACACCGCTTGAGAATGTTGCTGTAAGAATAAACTTGGCAGCACCCTCTGCTGAGTTCTTCTTGAACTTGTCGAAAGCCACGAGGCATGCCATTGGCACGGAAGCCATTTCCAGTCCGAGGAAGAACATCATGAAGTGTCCTGATGATATCATCATATACATACCGAGTAGAGTGCTGATGAGAAGCTCATAGAACTCACCCTCTTTGTTCTGAACATCTTTGCGCTCAACCCATGACTGCGACATCACGAGTACGATAAACGTACCGGCAGTGAGGATAATCTTCATTACGTTGGCTGCCGGAGTTGATTCATACATTCCTCCAAATGCCTGTGCTGGTTCGGCAAAGAAGCATACTGCAATCTGGCAAACCAGCAAAGCACCTGTCAGCAGGCTCAACACAGAGTGTTTCTTCTCGCCCTTCAAAATAAGGTCGGCGAGGAATACTATTACCAGGGCTGCGATGAGTCCAGCCTCTGGAATCATATTAAAAAACTGACTATAATCCATATCTTGTCCTACTGATTAGAAATTTGTTACAACATTGAGGATTGGTCCAACGGCATCGCTGATGGCGTTGCTTGCCCAGAGTGGGAAAGAACCAAGACCTGCCACACAGAAGATGAGGCAGCAAACAGCGAAGCGCTCGTCCCAGGTAGCATCGGTAAGAGTGAGGTAGTGCTCGTCCTTTACCTTCTCGAAAAGGATGAAGCCAACCGTACGCAGAATATAAACGGCAGTCACAACGATTGATGTGATGGCGATTATCGTACAGCAACGGTGGAACATGTCAGGATTCTCAAACGAACCGTTGAAGATTGTCATCTCGGCAATGAAACCTGAGAAGCCTGGCAATCCAAGGTTGGCAAGACCCGCAATAACGTATCCTACAGAGAGGAACGGCATAATCTTCATCAATCCACCCAACTTGCGGATGTCACGAGTGTGAGTACGACCGTAAATCATACCGATGAGGGCAAAGAATAGAGCCGTCATGAGTCCGTGAGACAGCATCTGCAGGATAGCACCTGTGCAGCTCACCTTCGTCATCATCAACAGGGCAAAGAGCACCAGACCACAGTGGGAAACTGATGAATATGCGTTGATGAACTTCAAGTCGGTCTGAACGCAAGCCGAGAATGCTCCGTAAACAACAGAAATTGTGGTGAGGATAAGGAATATCCAAGCCAGGTTCTGTGCTGCGTGAGGCAACAGTAACATTGCGATACGGAAGCAGCCGTAACCTCCAAGCTTCATCAACACACCGGCATGGAGCATTGACACAGAGGTTGGGGCGCAACCATGACCGATTGGAGACCATGTATGGAATGGAAACAAAGCTCCAAGCACACCGAAACCGATAAACACGAATGGGAACAGATAGTTCTGAACCATTACAGGAATATGGTTGTTGTGGGCAATCTCAAGAATGTTCATCGTAGATGCTCCGTTGAAGAAGTAGATACCTACGAGACCAAGGATGATGAGAGCAGATCCACCCATAAGCATAAGGGTAAGTTTCATTGCAGCATACTCTTTCTTTCCGGAACCCCAGTAGCCGATAAGAAGGTACATAGGAATAAGGGCAACCTCATAGAACATGAACATCGTAAAGAGGTCGATGCTGATAAAGAAGCCGTATACTCCGGTTGAGAGCAGTGTGAACCACATGAAAAACTCTTTTGTGAGTGGCTGTAACTTCCAAGAAGCAAATGTTCCGGTGAACACGATGATACTTGAAAGCAGAAGCATGACAACAGAGATGCCGTCTACGCCGACAGCATAGCTGATGTGAAGAGGAGCAAACCACACTGTGGAAGCCTGAAGAATCATCTCCTCGGTGTTTCCTGCAGCGCGCTCCCCTATGAAATGGAATGTCAGCCAAATTGACATTGCCAGCAGACAGGATGATCCGATGACCATCACTGTGCGTACCTGTTTGACGTCGCGGGCAGCCCATAGGCCGAGCAGCATCAATACTGGAATTACTACGAATACACTTAATATACTCATATCTCGTTATAAAATGCTAAGTAATACTAATGTTAATGCTACTGTACCGGTGAGGAACCATACTGCATACTGGCGAACATCGCCGCTCTGCCATGGACGAAGGGTCTCGCCTGCCTCGTTTGCACCCCATGCTGTGAAATCGATAAGGCCATTGATGATGTGCTCATCAATCCACTGCACTGGCTTAGAAACGAAACGGAACAAAATCTTATGTGTTACAAACATATAAACCTCGTCCATGTAGAAACGCTTGTAAGCCCAACGGTGCAGACGTGGGAATGTTGCATACAGCTTATCTGCAATCGGCTGCTTCTCACCTTTATATATATAGGTGGCAAGAGCAATAGAGATGATTGCGATAACTGTAGATGTGGCAGCCACCTGTGGGTCGAAGTGAACAGTATAGGCTGTACCTGCAGCACTCACGATTTCACCGAAGCTTGTCCAATTCCAGTCGAGGAATCCACCAAGAGTAGTGAACACACCGACACCAACCGTGATAATGCTCAGGAAAACGAGCGGGAAGGTCATCGTTGCCGGAGCCTCATGAGGAGTGTGCTCGGCGTGAAGCTGCTTGTTCTCTGTTCCCCAGAAAATACCATAGTACAAACGGAACATATAGAATGCTGTCATTGCGGCAACACCTGTCATCCACCATCCTATAAATGCTGAGTGTTCAAAGCATGCTGTGATAATCTCGTCCTTAGAGCTGAATCCTGAGAAGAATGGAATACCTGCAATTGCAAGGCATGAAATCAAGAATGTTGCGTGGGTGATAGGCATATACTTTTTCAGTCCACCCATTGCCGACATCTCGTTTGAGTGTACGGCGTGAATGATACAACCGGCACCAAGGAACAGGCAAGCCTTGAACATGGCGTGGGTGAAGAGGTGGAACAAAGATGCCATATAACCGAGCTGAGCGTGGTTGTCGAGAACTGCTCCGTGGTGACCAGGCAGACAAACACCGAGTGCTACCATCATAAATGCAATCTGTGAGATTGTTGAGAAGGCAAGCACGCGCTTGATGTCGCTCTGGGCACATGCCACAGCTGCTGCATAGAATGCAGTGAATGCACCGACGTATACAACTACTTCCATTGCCTGTGGTGCATACTCAATCCAAATAGGGAAAAGACGCGCAATCTGTACCACTCCGGCTACGACCATCGTAGCGGCATGGATAAGGGCTGATACAGGAGTTGGTCCCTCCATAGCATCTGGCAACCAGATGTGGAGTGGGAACATTGCCGATTTACCGGCACCACCGATAAACATCAGCACGAGGGCTGTAGGCAAAATGAAACCGCCAGCAGCAACAGCACGGGCTGAATCAACTGCAGAGAACACCTGTGCACCGGCACCGTAGGTTATTTCTGTTCCTGTGAACGAGAAGTTGTAGCTTCCTGTGTAGTAACCGAAAATCAAGATACCGATGAGGAAGAACATATCGGCAAAGCGGGTAACGATAAATGCCTTCTTGCTGGCATGAACGGCAGCGTGAAGACCATAGTAGAAACCGATAAGCAGATATGAACTTACACCCACAAGTTCCCAGAACATATACATCTGGAAGATGTTTGTGGCAAGCACAAGTCCGAGCATTGACATGGTGAAGAGAGAAAGGAAAGCGTAGTAACGCTGGAATCCCTTTTCGCCATGCATATAGCCAAATGAATAGATATGTACCATAAAGCTGACAGTGGAGATGACAATCAGCATCATAACCGAGATTGGATCAAGCAAGATTCCAAGGTCGAAGTGTAGATGTCCGAGTGGCAACCATGTCATGTTGTATGGTACGATTGTCGCAAATGTTCCGTCGGCCAGACGCGGAGCTGTAAAATACTGGAAGGCTGTGATGTAGCTCAACACAGTAACCAGTCCGATGGAACAGGTTCCGATAAGTCCGGCTGTCTTATGCGACCATGCATACTTGTTTCCCGCGAAGTCGGGCAAGCCAATGACGAGAAAACTCAGCAATGGCAAGAGAAGTATCAACAATGAATATGTATAATCCATAACTTATTAATATTTCATGTTTTCTATACTGTTCACCTGATCGCTGTGGAAATTACGGTAAACATTAATAACAATAGCGATAGCTACGGCGCTCTCGGCAGCGCTGACACCCATTGAGAAGAGAGTCATGAAGAATCCCTCGAACTCTGCCGGGAACAACAGACGGTTGAAAGCCGCAAAGTTGATGTCAACGGCATTGAGCACAAGCTCTACGGAGATAAGCATTGCTATCAGGTTGCGGCGAGTAACAAAGCCGTATACACCGATGAAGAACAAAAGTGCACTAAGCACGAAATAACATTCTACTGGTACCATATTACTTATCCTCCTTTTCTTTACGTGCTACAACAATACCGCCGATAATACAAGCCAAAAGGAACACTGAGATGAACTCAAAAGGCAAGACATACTGATATTTGTCGCTACCCACGAGGGCTGTGCCTATAACGTTCATCGGAACTTCCTTGTCTGCCATCTCACAAGCTTTGAACAGGAAATTGTTCTTTAGCAGAACGAGTACTACAGTAAGGAAACCAGCCAATGTTACAAGAGCTGCACCAACAGCCTTGCTACCTTTCACGTGCTCAACGAGACCTTGTAAAGTACGTTTGCCTACCAACTGGATGGCAAAGATGTACATCATTGTCAAGGCACCGGCATAGATGCTGATCTGAGCTGCACCAAGGAATGTATAATCGAGGATGAAATAAAGTCCTGCAACGCCAAAGAGGACGAAAAGCAGGAATGTGGCGGCACGCATGATGCGCTTTGTTGCCACACACATAATTGCCGAGCCAAGGATGACAACGGCAAGAATGCCAAACATTACTATATTAGCCATTTCTGTAAAGTCCTCCTATTTTGTTTTGGTGTTAAACTTTCCGATTTCCAGAGGTGCTCCGCCATCAATGAGGTTTGGTAGACTTCCGCCTTTATAAACCTCCTTGTCAAGATGAAGCACGAGTTTGTTGCGGTCAAACACAGCATTCTCGAAATCGTTGGTGAAATGAATAGCGCCGAAGTTGCAGGCATTGACACAGAGCTCGCAGAACATGCAGTCGCCGAGGTCATACTGATAATCTACCAACTTACGCTTTTTCTTTCCCGTCTCAGGGTCTTCAACCATCTCGGTAGTAATCTTGATGGTATCGTTTGGACAAGATTTCTCACACAGTGTGCAACCTACGCATTTGTAGTTGTCGTTCTCGTCGCGAGTGAAAACGAGACGACCGCGGTGGCGTGCCGACACATGGAGAGTCGTCTTGCGGTTCTCTGGATACTGCTCTGTGCTCTTCGGCGTGAAATACTCCTGGAGAGTAGTCTTCATTCCGACAGCGAGAGTCTTCATCGCCGAACCGATTTCTCCAAAATATGATTTTTTGTTATCTTCCATATCTTTTATTGTTCTCCTTAATTAAAAGTGCCAGCCAAATGCCACGATGATTGTCATGAGCACGAGGTTGATTAGACATAGAGGCATGAGGTATTTCCACTCGAGTTTTAGAATCTGGTCAATTCTAAGACGAGGGAAGGTCCAGCGTACCCACATCAACAGCCAAACAACTGCGAATGTCTTACCCAAGAACCATACGATGCCCGGGATGTAGTTCATTACAGCGTCGAAACCCTCGATGCCGATGTTTACTGGTGCCCAACCGCCAAGGAATACTGTAGTGGCAACACCTGAAACAACAAAGAGGTTAAGGTATTCTGCTAAGTAGTAGAAGCCAAATCCCATACCCGAATACTCTGTGTGATAACCTGCAGTAAGCTCACTCTCTGCCTCTGCCAAGTCGAACGGACCACGGTTTGCTTCGGCATTACCAGCTACGAGGAATACAAGGAAAGCTATAATCGCAGGTATGTGTCCTTTGAATATCAGCCAGTTCCATGGACCTGTTTGTTCTGCTACGATACCAGAAATCTGCATTGTTCCTGTAAGTATTACTGCTGTAATCAAACAGAGACCGAGAGACATCTCGTATGAAATAAGCTGAACTGCACCACGCATGGCAGACACAACACTATACTTATTGTTGCTTGCCCATCCTGCAAGGAAGATACCAATGATACCTATACTTGAAACGGCAGTGAGCAGGAAGAGCCCCACGTTGAAGTTGAGCACCTCTGCACCATTGTTCCAAGGCAGGAACGAGAATGTGCCAACAGAGGCGATGATAACAAGGAACGGAGCTATGAAGTAAAGAAGCTTGTCGGCTTTGTCTACAACAAAGATTTCCTTGATGAGCATCTTGAGCACATCGGCGAACACCTGGAAGATACCCCATGGACCAACTCGCATCGGACCAAGACGGCACTGGAAGTAGGCACACACCTTACGCTCCATGAATATCAAGATAATTGCCAGAACGGCATAGCCCACAAGGAGCAGAACACCCACCAGCACGCACTCGATAAGAATCGACAGAAAATCTCCAAGACCGAGAGTCTGACGGAGAAGAGCGTCGAACCATGTTGTTACTAATTTGAAATCAAACATAAATTTAATTATGAGTTTAGAACATTCTAATTATTATCTGTCGAGATCCGGGATTACGAAATCGATAGCCGCACCGGTAGTGATGAGGTCGGCAATTTTCTGTCCGCGAAGCATCGGGTCGAGAGCACCGGCAAGAGTCAGTCCCATAGGACGCATCTTCATTCTGTATGGACTCTTGTCGCCGCGAGAGTCAAGATATATACCGAACTCGCCACTGGCTCCCTCTACAGAGAAGTACCACTGTCCCTCTGGCACCTTGATGATTGGTTTCTGCTTGATGTAGAACTCACCATCCGGGATATTGTCGATAAGCTGTTCGATAATGTCGAGACTCTGGTAGAGCTCTTTGATATGAACATAGTAGCGATCCATAGAGTCGCAACCTGTCATTGTAATCTCTTCCCAGTTTACTTTGTCGTACATATCGTATGGATGGCGTTTACGAGTATCGTTCTTCCATCCCGCAGCACGACCGGCAGGACCGGTAACACCATAGTTGATACAGTCTTCTCTGTTCATCGGACCGACACCAACCAAACGGTTATGGGTAATGACGTTATCGCCAAACACGTCAAGATACTCCTGAATCTTCGGACGGAGATATTTGCAGAGTTTCTTGGTGTTCTCTACGAAGTTAGGGTCGATATCTGCCTGAAGACCGCCGATGCGATAATAGTTCATAATCAAACGTCCGCCAGTCGTCTCTTCCATTACATTGAGTACGTGCTCACGATCGCGCATACAGTAAAGGAATGCGGTAAGAGCACCGAGGTCCTGGGCTGTACAACCCAAGAACAACAAGTGACTGTCAATACGCTGCAGCTCGTCCATAATGGTACGAATGTAACGTATGCGGTCGTTCAACTCTATTCCCATTGCCTCCTCTATAACACCGACAAGAGCATGGCGATGCATCATTGCCGAGAGGTAGTTCAGACGGTCGGTAAGAGCCAATGTTTGAGGATATGTCATACCCTCCCACATCTTCTCTATACCACGATGTATGTATCCGAGGTGAGGATATATACGCTTTACGGTTTCGCCATTGATAACAGTCTGAAGACGTAGCACACCGTGAGTGGAAGGGTGGTTAGGACCGATGTTCACAACATAGTCGTCATCATCAAACATACGGTGTTTTGTTTCTGTTAGATGTCCGTCCGCATCAAGGTTGTATTCAACAGTGAAGTCGCTCTCCGGTTCATCAGTCAATGGGAATTTGTTCGCCTCAGGACTCATATCGAAGTCTTTTCGCAAAGGATGTCCATTGAAATCTGTGCGCAAGAAAAGGCGACGCATGTCCGGGTGACCTAAAAATTTGATTCCAAGGAAGTCGAATACCTCGCGTTCAAGCAAGTCGGCATCTTTCCATAGATTTAGAACCGTAGGGATAACTTCGCTACCGTCAACCTTTTTTGCAATAGTGCGTACGGAGCAACGCTCGTTGTTGTCTGTATTCTCAAGAATGTAGATACATCCGAGACCTTCCTCGCCGAAGTCCTCACCAATGATGGTAACAAGGTAGTCGAAATGCTTCTCGTTCTTCAGCTTGCTCATTTCGCGTGTGAAGTCCTCGAATGTGAGTTCTATATTATTCAGTTTCATATCTTATACCTTATTATATTATATAGTTTGAACTTTTTCGGCATCGTTTGCCAAATCACCACACTTAAAATCTGCAGGTATCTCGGTAACGATGATAGGCTCTGGATGACCGAGTTTCTGACTGTCTTGTAGGTTCTCGTTGCTCAAACCTTGAAGATCGCCTTTACTCATAGACAGTTTCTTCTCTTCTTTAGTCATCTTGTGGTTGGCTCCACCGAAGAACTTTTCGATCTTCACCTTGCGCTGCAGCTGCATCATGCCATAGAGGATAGCCTCCGGACGTGGTGGACAACCAGGAACGTAAACATCAACAGGCACAAGCTCGTTGATACCACGAACCACATTGTAACTCTTTTTGAACGGACCGCCACTGATGGTACATCCGCCAACGGCAACAACATACTTAGGCTCTGCCATCTCATCGTAAAGACGCTTGAAAACTGGTGCCATCTTGTTGGTGATTGTTCCTGCACACATGATGAGGTCTGCCTGACGTGGAGAGTTTCGGGTAACCTCGAAGCCGAAGCGCGAGAAGTCGTAGCGGGCACAACCCACAGACATGAACTCGATACCACAGCAACTCGTACCAAAGGTGAGCGACCAGAGAGAGTTGCTTCGCCCCCAGTTGATAACCTGATCGAGCGAGCCGAGCACTACGTTGCACCCACCTTCATGAAGTTCGTTCACGATTTTTTCGAGTGTCTCGTTGTCCTTAAACTCGTCGTAAGGAATACTCTTGATAACGGGTTTTCTTACTTCCATTCCAACGCTCCTTTCCGCCATGCGTATGCAAGGCCAAATACTAATACTAACAGGAAGAATCCGATGCTGCATAGAGCCATCGGTCCAAACTGCTTGACTGCTACAGCCCATGGGTAGAGGAACACTGTCTCGATGTCGAACATCAGGAAGAGAATGGCAAAGAGGTAGTATCCCACATGCATCGGCAGCCAAGAGGTGCCACGTGTAGGAATACCGCACTCAAAAGGCTGTCCCTTCACAGGATTGTACGAACGAGGACCCACGAGTTTCGCAACTACGTATGCTCCAACGACCAATACAACTGCCGTCAAGATAACGGTAATAAATAGGATAAAATACATAAATATTTTATTTGAATAAAAAATTTGACTGTCAAAACTGTCTGCAAAGGTACACAATTAAAATCATATTTTACAATATAATGTGGACAAATCGTAAATCTTATTGCAATTAAGTTTTTTGCTGGATGAGTTTTTTGAAATTTATAACGTTAATAAAAAAGACAGAACGATGGATTATTGTTTGCAAAGATTGTTTAAATCCATAAAAAATGAATAATTTACTGCTATATTGTTGCAAATTGTGCTTAAAAAATAAATTTTCTTTCAAATTGTTTTGTGGTTAGAGAAAATAACTATACTTTTGCACTCAAACAAATAAAAAAAAATCAGATTATGAACAATCTATTTGCAGCTTTTGGATTTTTCTTTTACTACTTTGCATGGTTTTGCAAGGCGGGAAGTTGCGTGTAGAGTTCAACTTAGGAAATTGGAAATCTTAAAGTAAGATAGTATACAGTAATCCCCGCCCCAAACAGTATTGAGGCGGGGTTTTTAATTTAAAGAAAAATAGAATGAGAAAAATTGCAATACAAGGATTTGAGGGTTGTTTCCATGAGATGGCGGCAAAAAAATATTTTGAAGGAGAAAAACTGCAGCTTATATACTGCAATACTTTCGAACAGCTCTTTCGCAACATTGAGGATGGTGGCGACACAATTGGAATGGTGGCAATAGAAAATACTATAGCAGGGTCGCTACTACACAACTACGAATTACTATGTGCTAGTGGACTCGAGGTCGCGGGAGAGAAGAAGCTCCATATTTCACACAGTATTTGCTGTTTGCCTGAAGATGATTGGAATTCTATTCATGAAGTTCATTCTCACCCTGTGGCTCTAATGCAATGCCGTAAATATCTTGAACAGCATCCAAGTCTAAAATCCGTGGAAGCAGACGATACTGCTGGTGCGGCTCTCAATATATCGAGAAGAAAGCTATATGGACAGGCAGCTATCTGCAATGCCGAGGCGGCGAGACGGTTTGGCATGAGAATCCTTGAAGAGCATATTGAGGACAATAAACACAATTATACGCGCTTTCTTGTGGTAGCAAAAAAAGGTAAGGCTGAAGAACTTAGAAGTGGGTTGGAAACTGATAAAGCGAGTCTTGCCTTTACCATCAGTCATGAATGTGGCAGTCTTGCCAAGGTACTGAGTATTTTTTCGTTTTACGGTATTAATTTGACGAAAATTCAGTCGTTGCCGATAATAGGCAGAGAATGGGAATACAGGTTTTATATAGATTTGTCTTATACCGACCATAAACTTTACCAACAGAGTATTGAGGCTGTAAAGCCATTAACAAGTGAATTTATAAAATTAGGAGAATATAAAGATGACAGAAATTGACAACATGACACAAATAAAGCCAGCCGAAAGACTCTCACTCGTCAAAGAGTATTATTTCAGTAGAAAGCTGAAGGAGGTGGCAAAAATGAATGCCGAAGGAATGGATGTGATAAGTCTTGCAATAGGCAGTCCGGATATGCCGCCATCGAAACAGACGATAGACAAGCTTTGTGAAGTGGCACGACAAGACTCGGCTCATGGATACCAGCCAACTTGTGGAACCCAGGAACTACGGACAGCAATGGCAGGATTCTACAAACGATGGTTTGATGTAACACTTGACCCTAATACGGAGATACAGCCGTTAATTGGTAGCAAGGAGGGAATCTTGCATATAACGCTTGCCTTTGTTAATCCTGGTGATGAGGTTTTGGTGCCAAATCCCGGTTATCCTACATATACCTCGCTTAGCAAGATCCTTGGTGCAAAGGTCATAAATTACGATTTGCGAGAAGATAACGGATGGCAACCGGATTTTGAAACCTTGGAGAAAACAAATCTGAGTAGGGTGAAGCTGATGTGGACGAATTATCCTAATATGCCTACAGGAGCTAATGCCCTGATGGAAACATATAGAAAACTTGTTGAGTTTGCAAAAAGACATAATATCGTTGTGGTAAATGATAATCCTTACTCTTTTATTCTTAACGAAAAGCCACTGTCTTTATTGCAGGTGGATGGAGCAAAGGATTGCTGCATAGAGTTGAATTCTATGAGCAAGAGTCATAACATGCCGGGATGGAGAGTTGGTATGTGTGCCACGAACCCTACCTTTATCCAGTGGATATTGAAGGTGAAGAGCAATATTGATTCGGGAACATTCCGAGGTATTCAACTCGCTGCAGCTGCTGCATATGATAATGATGAAGCTTGGCATCATAAAGCAAATTTTGAGACTTATTCGGCAAGAAGAAAATATGCAGAAGAGATAATGCGGTTATTGGGATGCTCGTTCGACCCGAAACAGGTAGGGATGTTTCTTTGGGGGAAGATACCCGCAAATTACAAAAATGCAGAGGAACTTACGGAAATTGTATTGAATAAGGCTCGTGTTTTCATCACTCCGGGACATATCTTCGGAACAAATGGTGAGAGGTATATTAGAATTTCACTTTGTGCGAAGGAAAATAAATTGAAAGAAGCTGTTGAGAGAATAAATAATCTCGAAGTTTGAGAAAGTATATTTTTATAAAAGAAATAAAAATTTAAAATAAAATATTATGGAATTGGATTTGAAACCATTAGGTCTTCCTTGCGATAGCGAGAGACCTTTCGTTATAGCAGGACCATGTTCTGCAGAAACCGAGGAACAGGTGATGACAACGGCAAGACAACTTGCATTCAAAGGATGTCATATATTTCGTGCTGGGGTTTGGAAACCGCGTACAAAACCGGGGGGCTTTGAGGGTAATGGAGAGGCTGCATTACCTTGGTTGAAAAGAGTGAAAGATGAAACAGGAATGCTTATCACTACAGAAGTTGCTACTCCTGAACATGTGGAGTTAGCACTGAAATATGGTATGGATATTCTATGGGTTGGGGCAAGAACCACGGCAAATCCGTTTGCTATGCAAGCTCTTGCTGATAGTTTGAAGGGAGTGGATATTCCTGTTCTTGTTAAAAATCCTGTAAATCCAGATCTTGAGCTTTGGATTGGCGCCATGGAACGTATCAATCAAGCTGGCGTAAAGAGAATAGCGGCAATTCATCGCGGTTTCTCAAGTTTCGACAAAAAGATTTATCGTAATCTTCCTATGTGGCAAATTCCTATAGAACTGCGCCGTCGTATTCCGGATTTACCAATTATATGCGATCCAAGTCATATTGGCGGTAGACGCGAACTTGTAGCTCCTCTTTGTCAGCAGGCTATGGATCTTGGTTTTGACGGACTTATTGTGGAGAGTCATTGTGATCCAGATAAGGCATGGAGCGATGCTAAACAACAAGTAACTCCAGAAGTGCTGGATTATATATTAAGTTTGCTTGTTATCCGCGATGAATCTGTTACGACGGAAGGTATAAGCGAACTGCGAAAGCAGATAGACGAATTGGACAATAACTTAATGGAACTCTTGTCTAAACGAATGCGCGTTTGTCGTGAAATCGGACAATATAAAAAGGAGCATAACATGACAGTCTTGCAGACTTCACGCTATAATGAAATCCTTGACAAACGAGGAGCACAAGGATCATTGTGCGGTATGGATCCTGCTTTCATAAAAGAGGTCTTTGAGGCAATACACGAGGAATCGGTTAGACAACAGATGGAAATTATTAATAAAGATTGAAAGATTGAAGAATTGAAAAATTAAGACGAAGATTATGAGAATACTTGTTTTGGGAGCTGGCAAGATGGGGAGTTTCTTCCTTGACTTGCTTAGCTTCAAACATGAAACTGCTGTTTTTGAGAAGGATCCGCAACGCTTGCGGTTTACTTACAATACTTTGCGCTTTACTATGCTTGAAGAGATTAGGGAGTTTAAGCCGGAACTTGTAATCAATGCAGTAACGGTAAAATATACTATCCCAGCATTTAATGAAGTAATGCCGTATTTGCCGGATGATTGTATCCTAAGCGACATCTCGTCTGTTAAGACGGGATTGAAGGATTTTTATGAGAAATGTGGGCATCGTTATGTTTCTACACATCCTATGTTTGGACCAACCTTTGCCAATCTTAATCAATTGCAGGAGGAGAATGCAATTATCATTAACGAGGGGGATTACATGGGACGTATCTTCTTTAAAGACTTATATAGCAGCATTGGGTTGAATATTTATGAGTATTCATTTGAAGAGCATGACAAGACTGTGGCTTACTCTCTGAGTATACCGTTTGTCAGCACTTTTGTCTTTGCTGCTGTAATGAAGCATCAAGATGCCCCAGGAACAACATTTAAGCGCCATATGCGTATAGCAAAGGGGGTCTTGAGCGAAGACGATTATCTCTTGCAAGAAATACTTTTTAATCCTTACACTCCGGAACAGATTGAGAAGATAGGACAGGAGATGAACGAATTACTCGAGATAATAAAAAACAAAGATGCTGATGGTATGAAAGTTTATCTTACGAAAATCCGGAAGCATCTTGCTGAAAACAGATAAATTTCGCTTATGAGTATGTTTACGTCTCTTATCCTCGGTGTGTTCACCTTTGTTCAGTTGAATTGTGAGAACTTCTTTGATTGTGAGCACGATTCTTTGAAACAGGATTATGAATACTTGCCGGAAAGTCCGCGCCATTGGAACAAGAATAAGTTTTGGAATAAACTTAGGAATATCTCTAAGGAAATTCTTGCGTGTGGGGCGGTTAATGAAGACGGCGCAACTGTTATTCCGGATCTTGTGGCGCTTTGTGAGGTAGAAAATGATACGGTTGTCAATTATCTTACAAAGCGTTCTCCTTTGCGTAATGCAAGATACGAATATCTGATAACCCAGTCTCCGGATGTTCGAGGGATAGATGTTGCCCTCATATATTCTCCAATGACATTTCGACTTATTAATTCGTATCCTTTGCGTGTAAAACCGCTCAAGGGTATGCGGCCAACAAGGGATATTCTTTATGCTTCAGGTGAGGTTATAAGTGGTGATACGCTTCATGTGTTTGTCCTTCATGCTCCAAGTCGCTTTTCGGGAAAACGCGTTACAATTCCATATCGTATGGCTGTTATGAAGAGGCTTCAGCAATCTATTGATTCTATTCGCTCTTTGCAAGCAAATCCTATGATTGTCGTTTCTGGTGATTTTAATGATGAAGCGCGTGACAAGTCAATACAATATCTTATTGAAAACGGAATGAGAGATGTTTCTGCTGGTGTAAAGGGAAGAAATGGTGCTATGGGAACATATAAGTATCAGGGTATATGGAGTTCTATAGATCATATATTGATTAGTAACAGTATGGAACCTTATTTCAGAAATTGTTTTGTAAACGACGTCCCTTTTATTATTGAAAAGGATGAGAGGTATACGGATGTTAAACCTTTCAGAACATATTTTGGATATAGATACCAAGGTGGCTTCAGCGATCATTTGCCGCTCGTAGCGTATTTCTTTTTCAAGCCTATGGAAATTTAAATTTGTCTCCTAAAAATTAATTCCTAAGAAATAAAAAAGAGTTGCTTGAAAAGCAACTCTTTTAAGTAGTGGATAGGGGAATCGAACCCCTATGCCAAGATTGAGAATCTTGTATCCTAA